>WOR8_10005002_pt1 | contig 12818 bp, 15 predicted proteins | sample DeeMarSeWOR38_10_FD_19890 | JGI IMG/M metagenome (IMG submission 19890) | reverse complement strand
CAAGGATAAGGCTATCTGCGGCCCAGTCGCCGGGGAGACTGATTCCCCAGTGCGAATCAGCCCTTGAACGACATAGGGCTGCCGACCGATTTCGGTAACACACCATCCAGCGATCACGGCGATGAACCCTGATGGTGTCAGAGCCATGCACCAAAATTGGAACCAGCGAGTGTCAAAGAGTCTTTTGCGGAAATAAAGTACGAGAGCGAATACACCGGTTAATATCATCAACAGGCCAATACCAACCATGATCCGAAACGACCAGAACACCCAAGCAGCAGGGGGCCGTTCATCCTTGGGCCACTCCTTAAGCCCTCTGACTTCCCCATTGAGATCATGGGTAAGGATCAAGCTGGACAATTTGGGAATTTCAATCCCATATTTAGTTCTTTCTTCTTCTTGATCAGGCCAGCCAAAAAGCTTCAAGGCAGCGCCGCGTTCGGTTTCCCAGATACCCTCCATAGCAGCTACCTTAGCTGGCTGATGCTTGAAGGTGTTCAGACCGTGCAAGTCTCCAAGGACGAGCTGGAGGGGGGCCACAAAGATTGCCATGATCATTGCCATACCAAGCATCACTCGAGCATGGCTGACATGAATCTTACGCCAAAGATAATACGCACCAATTCCGCCTACCACAAAAGCCGTGGTCAAGTAGGCAGCGGTAACCATGTGCATAAGACGGTAGGGGAAGGATGGATTAAATATGATTTCCATCCAGTCGGTTGGATAGAGCAGACCATGTTCACCCACACGAAAACCTTGTGGCGTCTGCATCCAGCTATTAACCGACAGAATCCAAAAGGCTGAAACCAGGGTCCCAGAAGCCACTATCAATGTTGAGGCAAAATGCATCTTACGACTCACACGGTTCCAACCAAAGAGCATAACACCTAGAAAAGAAGCCTCCAGGAAAAAAGCAGTCAGCACCTCGAAACCAAGCAACGGGCCGACAATATTGCCCGCCTTGTCTGAGAATACGGACCAGTTTGTACCGAATTGGAAGGACAAAACCACCCCTGAAACCACTCCCATACCGAAGGATACAGCAAATATCTTTACCCACATGCGATAAATTTCTTGAAATATGCGGTTGTCGGTCTTGAGCCAACGCCATTCGACCACGGCCAACCAGCTGGCAAGGCCAATGGTAAAGGCCGGGAAGATAATGTGAAATGCTACGGTAAAAGCAAACTGTATTCGAGCCAATAATACTGGATTGAGACTTTCAAGCATTGTTATCCTCTAAAAGCAGCTGTGTTTATGCTTAAGTGCATAATTCCTGCAGTTAAGGGCAAGTTAAGCGGGTAAAATTCCTTGCTTTAGCCCAGGTGAATGAGATCAGTTTGTGCGACAACCACATCACTCGCAGAATGCCGGATCATTATTTGTCAAAGAAATGAAGCACACTCTGGCTCAGTTTTCCTTGGCTGATTTTTATTGATATGACATTCACCGTGTAAGTATAGTTTGGTAGTAGCGTCATAGTTAAAAGTAAGAGGGCATAAATGGTGATGAATAGAATGTTTAAAAAAACAAGCATTGGTGATCTCCAGCATAAAGACGTTTACCGTTTTTGGGGTAACATCTCGGATCCTATAATCGGCATTCGTAAAATACTAAGGATTTATGGTTACAAAGTAAACACGCATAGTGTAAATTTTTAGTTTTTCCATGCAACGGTAAAATGTTTGGGTGTCAATGGTAATAATAAACTACGAATTATTTTCCAAGCCAACCTTTGACCTGGATTCAACGGCCTTACCAGTCTAATAGGTTAAAGCATATTTGCTTTTTTCCTTCTACCAGACACCTTGAGCCGTTCCCTGGGGAAAGGCTCAAAGCCGGATTCTTTGGGGCCCGATTCTGTGACACTCAATGTTGACAAACCGTCCATCGATATTAACTTCGTAATCATGTTTGACAGTGGAGGTATGTTATGGATCACCAATTTCGTTTGATCTATTTCCACGAACCAGGGGGCGCTCTATTTGAGATCGCCACTGACCCTCCAGGCTTCACCTTTGATGAAGAAGTGGAGGAACTGGGATCCCATCTGATGTTGCCCAAATGGTTGGAAGCCAGGCGGACTGAGATCGAACTGTTATTACCACAATTGAATGTGGTCGAGTTTGGAGAAAAGATGAAAACAGATGGGCGAGCTTCTACCCCGGTCAGGTGAGGCAATAATACGAACACCATACTGCGGTGTTCTTAATGCCAAGGCACATAGATTTCCAATTTATACAGAAGGATTGCAGATGAGGTTTAGAAAACTTTTTATTTTTCTATTTCTATTGACGTCTATTTTCACTTTACCTTTAATAATTGGGGAAGCAATGGCAATAGAAAAGGCTAAATATACAGTTGTGGAGGGGGAAGGCAATTTTGAACTGAGACAATACGAACCATACATAGTGGCAGAGACCATTGTGGAGGGAGACTTTGATGAGGTAGGGAACGAAGGCTTCCGACGACTCTTTGATTATATTTCAGGGAAGAATCGCAAACGGCAGTCTATATCCATGACCGCTCCGGTTTCCCAAGAAGCAGAATCCGAGAAGATCTCCATGACCGCACCAGTCAATCAGATGAGAGTGGGCGAGAAGTACCGGATAACTTTTCTCATGCCGGCCAAATATACCATGGAGACTTTGCCCGAACCCCTGGATACGCGGGTGAAGTTGAAGGAGGTCCCTGGCCAGCTTATTGCCTCCCTTAGATACTCAGGCACCTGGAGTAGAGATCGGTACGAGGAGAACAGAATCCGACTACAAGCTTTGATGAGACAGAAACGCCTGGAGCCTGCTGGCGAGCCTATTTTTGCCAGGTATAATTCACCTTTCATGCCCTGGTTCCTGCGCCGCAATGAGGTGCTGATTCCTGTAGGGAATGGTCCTTAGCCGACCGCAGTCTCGGAGGTAGCGGAAATCACTTGCTTTCGTTTATTTAAGGAACCATAAATCCTTGTCGAATTTTCTCCACCCTCTTGCGATTTACTCCCAAATCTGAATAACCTGTCCTTGAGGCCGACCTTACATCTATGACTTTTCTCTGGTCATCGAATGAAAATTCCACATCATCTATGAAACGGAAAAGAGCGGACTTAAAAATTGCGTAGATGTAATTCGTTTCAGCAGTCACAATCTCAGAACGCTTCATTGAATTGATTACCGAAATGAGCTTTTCCCTCGCCTCCTCCTGCGAAACCCTGTAACTCAGTGGCTCCACGTAGTGAGACTCGTCTATGCTAAGAGACGAAACACAGTTGGGAGACTTGGGACAGGGTGATAGCCTGTCGTTAGTGGCTCCCGTTCTTTTGGGTTGATCCGTCGAGCACGCCGTCAAAATGAAGGTCAAAGCGAGCATGAGCCAGTATCTCCTTTTCATTGGTTGCAACCTCTATTGCGACTTCTCTCGCATCTCCCGCTGCCTCATGGGCATGCAATCAATAAGTGAAAAAATCTCCTGGAGTTTCACTTGACCCTCTCTTCGCAATTTTACACCACCGTCTTTGCCAATAAGTAGAACGGTGAATGTACCAGGCTTGATGGAAAATTTCTCTCTGAGGTAATCGCCCGAGCCCTCTGCGAGGGGAAGGTTGCCCGGTGTTGTTTCACCACTTTCCAAAATGTGAAAGACCAGGAGATTGCGATCCATAACCTCTTCCTTCCGCCTGGAGAGGTCTTCATTTTGTTTCAAATATCCCGGTCCATCGAGCGACGGGATAAAAAAGAGAAGCAGTCGATTTCTCCATTCGTACTCCTTGAGATCAAGAGTTTCTTTCGCCTCGGATTTGTCTGCCATTACAAATACCGCGAGGAAAACAAGAGTTATGCCAATGTATTATCTCTTCATAAACACACGTTGGGCAAGAGGCAATAACCAACTATTTACCTGCTAGCTGGACTTGAGCTTTTCTTATCTGCCGAAGGTGCACATCGAGTTGTGTCTACCATTCCCCAGAAAGTAAGTTCCGTACCGCTTGTTTCCTGAATGGGTTTCACCGCCCTTTTCACCGGTTGCCACGGATCCACGTAGAAGTCTCCAGCCCTGCAATACAAGCCTTTGTTCGTAAGTTGAAGTAGTTCGTTACCTTCCATTATCCGGTATTATCACTCACTGCGCAGCGAGAGGCAACTGACGGTCGTTTGTGGCTGATTTACTGACTGAGCCGCAGACACAGCATACAGTTTTGTGTATTTAACACCGAAAACCTGGTCCTCAGGGCCAGGTCAAAGATCTTCGGCTTTGCCAGTAACAACTGCACTGGAATGATGGAATAGTGGAGTATTGGAATAATGGGGTTGGCTGAATCGGCTCATTTTTTTGAATAAGTGCTGTGAGTCCGCGGCTGGAAATCAAAATAGTTCTATCCTTTGCCCCCAGATATGATTTGCTCTCGCTTCGCTCCGCTCAGTCCCGCAGGCGGGTTCCATTTTTCCATCATTCCACTATTCCTGGGATTACATTATACCCCCCGGGTGAACTCAAGGCCGGGTCCCCTGGGCCCGGATTCTTTACGACTTTGTCAAATTGACAAGTAAGATTGAGAGGCTTAGCTTATTCCTCAAATTGGTGCAATTTTAATTGAGATTAATAGGTTAACCAATTACAACTAGCATTGACTCCTTTGAGATGTCTTCTACTTGAGTAAGATGATTTTTTGAAGCAGCAATGAAAGGAGACAAAAATGTCAGATGAAACTGAACGTGGGAAGCCTTTTGTCCGAGTTCAGGATGCGGCTGGAAACGATTGGCTATGTCCAATAGATGCCTTGATGGACCCCAAGGATGCCAGTTAAGAAGAACTGAACAGTTGCGTTGATGATGCCACTGTGGGTCGATATGCCGGGGACATCAAGATTCTAGAATAAGCCGCCAAATGAAATGAGGCCCACTTGAACCTTTGCCGTCTGCAGTCCGTCCATTTATCACTTGATGGATGGGAAGTTGGATGGCGACGTTGCCGCACTGGCGATCTTGTCTCCGATATACGAAGCCGCGCTCGGTCATGACTGCGCAGCGAGTCCAAGAATGCCTGGAGTAGGCTGTTGCCAAAAATTAGGGTTTGTGGGCGAGGGCGAGATACTTATGAGTCTAGAAGATTTGGGAAGAGATTTATGCTTTTACGCCAACAAGGTTACACCACCTAACTGGAATATATATACCGATCCATCGGAGCACAGATGTACGCACAGTACACTCAATATTCATATCTTGTTGATTGACACGACACCTAATGATTATCTGTCTTCCCTATGACAACGTTTAACGGAAGCAATACATGGTCGGAATGCATTTTATCCAAGTATTAAAACACCGTTTGTAAATCCGCAATCTGAAATCTAAGACCCGAGGACTCCCTGTGGGCATTTTTCGACAGTTACTCGCGAAACGGCAGTCAGATCAATCTGGCAGGCGGTGGCTGTTCGTGCCTTACGATCAGCTCTCAGACAGTATCGGCCCACTCTCCCAGGAAGACCCCGTCAATCTCGGAATCATTCTCGTGGAAAATACCTGGAAAGCAGCTCGGCGGCCTTACCACAAGCAGAAACTTGGACTTATTCTCACCAATCTCAGATATACCCAAGTCAGTAGGAAAATCAATGAGGTTCAGGCTGGTGCGAGCCATGTCAGAAGCCTTGGAAGTGGCCTTGGAGTCACACTCATAAGATCACCTGCTCGCTTTCAGATTCCAGGTATAGTTCAGCTCATCAGGAGGCAAATTTCATGTTTCTCATCGCCGTTAGTCCAATAACTTCAATGTCAAGATCTAAGGAGGATAGTTTCATGGTAAAATCTAGAAACGTTCTCGGGGAAACTCTAGAGGTTTGCTGTACATCTCCGATGACCGGTTTTCTCAGAAACGGGACCTGCGAAACAGGGCCGAGGGATATCGGAACGCGCGTGGTCTGTGCCGAAGTAACAGAAGAATTCCTTAAATTTACCAGATCAAGGGGAAATGACTTGATTACTCCATCTCCTTCGCATGGTTTCCCTGGACTGAAGCCGGGAGATCGGTGGTGTCTGTTCGTTTCTCGCTGGGAAGAAGGCTTAGATGCTGGGTTGGCGCCATCTGTGGTTCTATCAGCAACGCATGAAACATCTCTAAAGCACGTTTCTATGGTGGATCTCAAAAAGAACGCTATAGACTTATCTTGAGTGATTAGGGATTTAATTGGCCAAATCCTTAAGAGGGTATGGAGGTCTTGCCTTTTGTGATCGGCCCATTTCTTACCGTTTCTTGTGCAGTACTTCCTTCATGGAGTTGGCGGTAAGACAACAAGAAAAACTAAACGCTGGTATTGACCGCTCAAGGTGCAAATATTATACGCTTATGGGAGTCAAGACAAATCAAGCAGAGTCCGGTGGCGGCATGTTTGGCCAGCAAAATCGCTACCTGGCGAGGAGTTTTGCTATGGAAACCAGAAAAGAGGACGAAAGATACTATTCAGTAAGAATTTTAGGCAGTTTGCCCATTTCTGAACAAATCCACGAGGCAAATGCTCTTATCTGCACTGAAGCTGCTGAAAACGAGAGTGTCTTTCTAGAAAGGCTGGAGAGCCAAAACGGCCACATTGTACTCCTGTACCGTCTGTGGTGCAGGAAAGAGGGTAAAAAGGGAAATAAAAGCGGGACAGCAGAAAAAACCGTTAATTTGAACAAACAAGGGGGGTGATGTGAGGGTGTGGAAACCACAAACTCTGAATTAGAGATGATGGAAATCTCATTTCCTTATATAGAGATCAGTCGTGTCGTTGGAGCTTCGCCAAATAGATTGTGGGAATTACTTACGGACACCCTGGCATGGGAGGAATGGGGACCCTCGATTATCGCTGTGCGGTCTTCAGATCGATACATAAGGAAAAACTCCCATGGCCAAGTCAAAACCGCCCTCCGTTTTTGGGTGCCCTTTCAAATTACCGAACTGGACCCTGGTAAGCATTGGTCCTGGGACATCTTTGGCATCAAGGCCACGGGGCATCGCATCGAACAACTGAACGAAAGCAGTTGTCGCCTCGTGTTTCAGGTACCCATCTGGGCCGCCCCTTACCTCATCGTTTGCAAGATTGCCATGGATCGGATTGTGCGGCTGCTAAATAGGTGACGTTTTTTGGTTCATAGGATGTTGGCTTCTATAGGACTCTAAATGATATTCTCAAGGTACTTGTTTTATGAGCTGACGCACGATCGCGAACCCAATCTGAAAGCGTTGAGAAAATTCATCGCGCAACAACCTTCTGACGGGGTGCTAATAATTCTGGTGACACATTTTGTTACGATCTCAGCCATCGCCAATGAGCCCGTCTCGTCCGTTGAAGCTGTGCTCCTCAAGCTCAACGAGGATGCTCCGTATGGGGTTGTCGGTCGGTTGAAGTTTGGCAGCTAGTCATTTTACTTGTGCCCAGATGGTCCTCGGTCCCTCCAGTGAAAGGCTGCTTTACAACGAGCATATAAAGGTACCTGCAGCAAGCTGCAGGTACCTCCGAAATGTACGGAAGGTATCTGATCTTATCGTAGTTCGCTCGCCAACCTCGCAGTAACCTGCGGGTTAGTGCCCGCTGGAGCATTTTCGCGCCATTGTGAGCGCATTGCGCACAGCGAGACGTGCGAGACGAGAGGTCGGACGAGAAAAGTGAAACCGCCACCGGATGATTGCCTTTCCCGTCTTTCTCGCGTTGAGCGAAGCGGACTAACTTGTTACTCTCAATCGCGCCAAATTTCTAATATGGTTAAATCGTCACTTGCACCTGAGTCCCCTCGCCAGTGGCGGATGAATTCCAAAAGTCCCTCACCCCAAGGCGGTCCTTTTGCATTCCTGATGTAGCCGACCAAGCGGTCATTACCAAATAAATCATTATCTTCATTCTCCGCTTCGACAACTCCATCGGTGAAAAAGAGAAGCGATTCTCCGGAAGATAGTGAGATTTCCTTTTTTTCGTAATGAACATTTGGTGTGACACCTAATGACATTCCCTTCAATTCAGGTAAGGTTCCGGTTTCACTTTCCACGATCCGCAAAGGTGACAAATGGCCTCCCAAAGCGAGTTGCATTTTTCCGCTTGAGGGCCAATACCTGGCAAGAGCAATAGTGGCAAAAAATCCTTCTTCGGACGTCAGGCTGTACAGGCTATTGTTCACGGTTTCAAGAATCTTGTCCACTTCAGTTTGAACTAGTGCTTCGCTACGTATTTTGGTTGATAGCGCTGCCATAATCAGGGCAGCGGGAACGCCTTTATCCGAAACATCGGCTACATATGCCAACCAACTGCCGTCCGGCAGTAGGATAATGTCATACAAATCACCACCCACATACGCCGCTGGAACCGATGTAGCCCATATATGACTTCCGGCTTCCATTCTTGGAATTTTCGGCCAAAATAGAGATTGAATCTTGGTTGCAGTCTCAAGCTGAACTTTGAGCTGAGCCGACTGCTCAAGGACTGTGTCATGAAGGTCTTTGATGCGCAGCATCGATTTGACCCTGGCAACCAGTGCGGCATGGTCCACGGGCTTGGTGAGATATTCGTCGCCACCTGCCTCGAGACCAGCCACCACGTCTCTTGAATCGGCTTTGGCAGTCACCATGATGATCGGCATGAATGGCATGGAAGTGTCCTCTTTCAGGTGTCGACACACCGCAATGCCGTCCATCTTGGGCATCATAATGTCCAGCAGGATCAGATCTGGCTGTTTCTCTCTGGCCATGGCCAACCCGGCTTCGCCGTCAGCCGCTGTGATGACCTCATATTTGTGGGCTCTGAGGCGAGTCCGGAGTATGTCCAAGCTTTCAGGGTTGTCGTCCACAATCAGAAGCAGTGGTGGTGTTCTCACAACTTTCCCTCTGTGGCCGGCTATGGCAGATATTCGCGGATTTTTGCCAGTAGCTCGCGCGGACTAAAGGGCTTCGAGACATATGCATCGCAGCCAGCCTCAAACGCCTTAGCATCATCGCCGCTGAGCGCGTAGGAGGTGACGACGATGATCGGAGTCCCGCGCAGGTCGGGGATGGCCTTGATCCGTCGCGTTGCCTCGTATCCATCCAGCCCTGGGAGTTGGATGTCCATGAGGATTAGGTCAGGGCGATGGGTCTCGGCCGCGGACACCCCGTCTTCGCCGCTAAGCGCCTCGATCACCTTATAGCCACCGCTCGTAAGGAGGTCCCGCAAGATACGTCGGTTATCCTCCTGGTCTTCTACCACCAAAATTACCTTACTCATCTTTGCTCCGTTTGCCTCTCAACTCGAACCGGCAACGTGAACCAGAAAGTCGACCCTTTCCCCACGGTCGATTCGACCCAAATGCGGCCCCCGTGCAATTCGGTAATCCTCTTGGCAATCGATAGTCCGAGGCCGGTTCCGCCCTTTTTCCGGGTGCTGGAGCCATCCACCTGGTGGAACTCCTCGAAGATCCTCTGCTGATCGGCCTCCGAGAGACCGGGACCGGTGTCAGACACAGAGATCTGAAAAGTGTCGTTGGAGGTTGTCGCCTCGATCCTGACTTCCCCTTCCTCGGTGAACTTGATCGCGTTTCCGACAAGGTTCAAGAACACCTGCGCTATGCGTTGTTGGTCACCCTTGCCGTAAGTCACCTCTGGAGATACAGTAACCTTCAGTTCGAGGTTCTTCTCCGCTGCCAGGGACTCGACAGCAGTAACGACAGTCTGAATGATTTCTTTCATGGAATAATCGTTGAGGGAAAGGATAAGCTGGCCCGCCTCGATCTTGGAAAGGTCCAGGACGTCGTTGATCAGGCCGAGGAGATGGCGCCCGTTGGTTTCTAATCGTTCCAAGACGTCCCGAATCTGCTGGGGTACATCGCCATAAATGTTGTCCAGGATCAACTCCGTATAGCCAAGGATGGCATTGAGGGGTGTTCTAAGTTCGTGGCTCATGTTGGCGAGAAACTCTGACTTGTGTTTGCTGGCAATCTCGAGTTCTTCTCCTTTTTGCTCGATCTCACGAAAAAGCCTGGCGTTCTGGATTGTCAGCGCCGACTGGGTAGCGAAAGTCTGAAGGAGGTCCACCGTTTCTTTTGGGAACTGCCCGGGGGCTCTGCGGCGAACCACCAGCGCACCAATTAGCCTGTCTTCGCGAAGCAGCGGAACCGCGAGCAATGCCCGGAACCCTTCCCGCTTGATGATCTCGCGGGTCGGGTAGTTTGGCTCTGCCAGGATGTCCGGAACTTGCACCGCTTCACGATTTACCCCCGCCCGCCCCACCACGGTCTCACCCAGGTTGAACCGAGCATCTTGGATCGCTTGAATCAGTTCATCACTCATCCGGTGTGTGGCGCGCAGGTGAAACTGTTCGGCTTTCTCATCGAACTCATAGATCGCCCCGCCTTCCGTCCCTGAAAGCTCGACAGCATGGGCAACTATCGTGGCGAGAACTTTCTGGAGGTCCAGCGTGGAGCTGACCGCCTGGCTGACTTCCCCCAGGGCTTTCAGTTCTTCCACCGACCGAGCGAGTTCCTGGGTGCGCACTTCTACCTTCCGTTCCAGAGTTCGGCTGTATCCCTCTAATTTTTCCTTGCTGTCGCTGAGCTCTCCAAATAACTGCTTGATCGATTCTCGCATGACATTGAGGTCCTTGGCCAGGCTTCCTATCTCATCATCACTACTGGTATCGATGAAAGCTTCTAAATCTCCTTGAGCGATAGCCGTTGCCGAGTTTTGGAGTTCCGATAAAGGGCGAGAAATATAGCGTCGGGTAATGAAAATGGATGTTACTGAAATAGCTACAATTATAAGAAACGTTAAGTTAACAATTATACTAATATTTAAGATTAGCTGATTTCTGATGATTTCGCGCGACGCGACGAGTTGTATCGTACCGACTTTCTGTCCTTGGTAAAAAATATCAGTGGCCTTTGCGATGAATTTTGATGAGGATTCAAAATATGAGAAATCTTTTTGTTGAAATTTATTATGTTTTCTCTCAGTAATGACTAGATTTCCCCACAGAACTTTAGCATAAACAACAGATTTATCCAAAAATAAGGATTTTACAAAATCTTCTACTACATCATGGTCAACATTCCAGAGTGGTATCGGCAAACTTATCTCGGCAAGTTTCAGAGAGTTGTTCAACCTTTCATCCAGTTCACCTTCAGCCTTGGAAACATTAAAAAATATGGCGAACGAAGCAAAGCCCACCAACATTAATGTCACCACGCCGATCAAAGCGTAACTGAAACGACGGCTGATGCTTCTGACTCTGGGCGTTGATGGGGAACCGTACTGCATGGACAAAATCCTGCTGCGTCAGCCCCAAGTCGGCAAGGTCTTGGTTGAGACCGTTGAGATGTACTTGGAGACAGCAAGTAGATGTTATGCGCTGCAATATTTGAGATGGCTGTGATTCAAGGTTTGTCTTCAATCTCTGGAAATGGATCATCTTCTAATCTGAGATTCCACTTTTTACGAATCTGCATTATTGTTCCATCAGCTAACATTTCGTTGAAAGCATCTCTCCACCTCTGTACGATTGAGTCAGAGGTTTTCTCTGAAAAAGCAATCATAAGATTAATTTCCCGGAGATGGTAGACCTCCTCGATTGCGTTATAATCAACCCCGGCCAACTCACAAACAGTTCTTAATCCTGGTTTTTTATATGTCCATAAATCTATACGCCCAAGCACAAGCTTTTTGGCATTTAATTGTTCATCAGACACAGGTTCAAGATTTGTAAATCCTAGACTTTTGAGTAGACGCTCTCGGGTGTCATCCCGAAGTGTCCCAATGCGCTTTACTTTTTTGGCATCTTCCAAAGTGTTAATTTTAAAGTCTGAACCCTTCTTGGCGACAAGAATATCTCTTTTCTGCGCTACTGGACCAATCCATTTAAATTTATCATAACGTACTTTTGTATATGTCATACTGAACAAGACAACATTATCCTCTTCCAAGGCCATTTTGTAAGCTCTTGACCATGGATAAACTTGGATGGGTTCATGAGACCCTACCCTTCTCTGAATTTCTTTAACGATGTCAACAGAAGGACCAACCAGTATGCCGTTTTCTACATAGTTCAAGGGCGGCAGATTTTCTGTTAGTATAACAAGTTCTGCTGATAATACCGGCTCAAGTGAGCCCAAAAACACTGATGCGACTATTGCCAATACAAATAGATTTTTCATCATCGATCCCCCCTTAATTTTTTATAATTACAAGATATTTACATATAGGTCTTAGTTCACACCATGAAAGCGATCATGTCAGCGGCTGCGGCAAGTGATCCTGAAACTCAGGCGGAACAGCACAGAACTGAAGCTATGTTCTCTTGAAAATGAGGCGGAACCTTAAATGTGGACTATTTTCAGGTTAATGTAGTCAGATGATTCATGTCAACGAGAAAAACTCCTGACCACAAACCACTTGCAGAAATAATGGTCTGCGTATAATACTGCTCGGACAATCACTCATTTTCTTTTGGCTGCATCGGCCAGGGATCTTCTTTACGGTGTCTAGTGCGATCAGGACCATATACCAGTTCCGGGCCTACTGCTTCTGTAGAGGGAACTTTGCAGAGGTTTCCATTCTGTCCATCGATCAGCCGGCGCCAGGATTCATGTTCAGCTATGGGCCAAAATTGAATCCAAAGGAATTCTGATAGATCATTTCAATTTTGGCTGGCGGTTACGTTTGTTGCGCATGGCTGCACTCTGGCAACTGGAAATATGCGGGAGTTGGCAAGGGTCCCAGGTCCTGCGCTTGAATGCTGATCTGAAGACTGATTGAATTTGAAAGCATTTTTGTGGCTCCGCGCAGAGTCAGGAGGAGAATGCTATGTTTCGCGGAACGGATGAGGCGTGGAT
>WOR8_10007910_pt1 | contig 12820 bp, 13 predicted proteins | sample DeeMarSeWOR38_10_FD_19890 | JGI IMG/M metagenome (IMG submission 19890) | reverse complement strand
AGCGAGGGTCACGTCGAACCTCCGGCACCAACATTGGCTCACCGGAAAGGGCAACGGTACCTGCTATTCCTTCGCCAAGCTGTATTCTCACGTCAGCCAAAGCACCTTTATCTAAACCAACCACCACCTCGAAATAAAGCTCCTGGGTCTCAGGATCCAGGAGAAACAAGGTCCAGTTTTTCGCCCTGATAAGCTCACTTAATCTTTTAAGTATGATTATTAGTATCTGGTCCATGTTGAAAGTTGAGGTGAGTGCTTTGCCAATTTCAACGCAGGTCATTAGCTGTTGAATGTAAATGGAGCTCTCTTCAGGCGAATTGGTGTGGGTGGATAACAGATCTACTTCTTTGAATAGCTCATCCATGGGCGATCCACTGCCTTTGTTATTGCTTATACACTGAATTAAGTAAAGCAACCTTCATGCCAACCCTAATTAGAAAGGGGTTATGCAAAGCTCTGGGTGCAGCAGAACAGAAAATACCTGCAGGTGGAATTGTTTTTGGAGTAATGGAGTAGTGAAGTATTGAACAGATCTGTATACCTGTGCTACTTAAGGTGGACACTGTAGTGGAAAGGAAGTGCTAAATGACCAGTAGCGAACTCGACGAACTCCTGGAGAATATTGAAAAAGACTATAAGACTGAGATTGTTCCCATAACCGTATCCGGGCGGTCCCTGCAATGTCTAAAGATAGCCGATTTGGACGAGATAATCCTCGACCGGCTTGACACGGCTGATCTCAATGGGGCAGAGCTTCCCTACTGGGGAAAAATCTGGGAGGCGAGCATTCTCCTGGCGGCTTACTTGATAGCCCAGCCTGTGGTCCCAGGGAGACAGATCCTTGAGATTGGCACAGGCCTTGGGGTTAGTGGCCTCTTTGCGGCCTCCTGCGGTCATGATGTCACTTTGTCTGATCATAAAGAGGAGATTATCAGATTCATCAGGGCGAATACTTTGTTGAACAAATTGGACAATGTGCCCGTTATTAGTGTTGATTGGACCAAACCAGCCTCAAACCAACTCTACGACTGGATTGTGGGCTCGGAGGTGGTATATCATCGGTCAACCTATGATTCCCTGGTGCAGTTTCTTCAGCAGGCGTTGAAGCCTAACGGTACTATTTTTCTCGCCAAGAGCACGAGTCTACCGGCCAACGTTTTTTTTTCAAAACTCACTCAGTATTTTAAGTTTAAGCAGCTGGACAAAGTAATGCGTTCTGGAGACCAAGAATTTGCCATCAGTCTCTATGCAATTAAGAGGAAGGATGAGACCTAGAAGCCGTTGAAATCGTAGAAACCGTAGAAATCGTAGAAATCGTAGAAACCCTTAAAACAGCTCATAGGGACAAATCTCCGCAATAACAAATAACTAATAACGGATAACAACAATGCCAGCTGGAGAGTGGGGTTATATATGAGATTAACCTTCTTGGGAACAGGTTCTGCCTGGTCACTACCCGAGATAGGGTGTGATTGTTTGATATGTCGGCAGATGCACAAAAACAAAGAGACCCGTCTCCGCACCTCCTTTTACCTAGAGGCCCGAGAGAAGCTATTGATCGATTGCGGGCCGGATATAGTGCGGCAATGGTGGACTAACGGCTTGAAGTCCCTCGATGGCGTGCTCATCACTCACGAGCATGGAGATCATTATCTGGGCCTCGATGAGTTGGTTGCTTTACGGCGTTCCACTGCTCCTCGTAACTGGCGTCCCATCCCCACTTACGCCACGGAAAGTGCCTGGGAGACCATTGAACTTCGTTTCGGGTATCTTCTGGAGAAAACCCTGGAGAAAAGAGTGGTTGTCCCCGGCGAACCACTGCCTGAATTGCAGACCAGGGTGATTCCTTTCAAAACTTACCATGGGGCGATGGCAAAGGGAGCGGTGGGCTACGTGTTTGAGGACGGAGTAACAAGGCTGGTTTACACTTCTGATCTGCTCCATCTTGAGGGGCAAGAGGACCTATTACGCCACCCGGATGTATTAGTCATTCAGTCTCACTGGCTAAATGAACCTGAGTTCAACCGGCCATCACTGCTTAGTTTGCAACGGGCATTGCCGATGATTCGCGCCTGGGAACCCAAGGAGAAGGTTTTTCTTGTTCACATATCCGATGCTGATCAGGTACCCGGAGATTCGGCTAACGACTCCCTCAAAAAGATACCTCCCGAAGATCCTCTGAAGGACCCGGAAACAGGCATCCCATATCCCATCCCCACTTGTCAGGCGGAATGGCAACAGGTAGCTGAGAAAGCGTTTATAGACAGCGGTATAGATATTCCGGTGCAGGTCGCTCATGATGGACTTATCGTTGAAATTTAGAAATAACTGTAGGCCGGATGGCTCCACGAAGTGAGTTCATCCGATAATAAGTTTATAAATCCTAAATCTCAAACACTAAATCCTAAACAAATTCAAATGTCCAAGGCACAAAATCCAAAACAATACGATAGGGGAACCAACCAAGAGCTTGAAAACCTGCGATGGGAACTGGAAAGCAAAAATATCGAAGGTAGAAGTGTTTTAGTTGTATTCTCATTGAAGGTTCAGAGTGTTTTGGTAATTCGAAATTGGGATTTGGGATTTGTTTAGGATTTGGGATTTAGATATTGGGATTTATTTTATGTAAATAGCTATAGCTGAGATCGTTTCGCAAAACGGTTTGTTCCGAAGACAATTCTGTGAAATGAAAGAGCATCATATTGTGTCACGGGTTTTTGAGCCACAAAGACAGCTCAAAGTACAGACAGCTAGCCCAGGTATTTGCTCGAGAATCAATCGCCACGGTTAGGTTTGACTTCAGGGGCTGCGGTGAAAGTGAAGGGTTATTGTCTGAAAGCTCCATTTCCAGACGGTGGAGAGATTTGCAAAAGGTGATTGAAAAGAGCCTAGTCCTAAAGGGTTTTGATGGACGTTTGGGCTTATTGGGAAGCAGCTTAGGTGGCTACCTGGCTCTCCTCGAGGTAAATCATAATTCTAAAGTTCGCTGTGCTGCGGTCTGGTCCACCCCTTCCCACCTCCTTGATCTGGCTAAACGACTCCCTGAAGTTTCTCCGGTGGAATTCTCCCAGGAATGTTACGAAGACCTGCTCACAGTGGATCTCCTTCCTCGCTTAAAAAATGTCGAGCGTGTTCTCATCGTGCATGGCCAGGAGGACCAACAGGTTCCGCCCGAACACGCCTCGAGATTGTATAAAGTGCTAGATGAGCCCAAGGCTCTTCACATCTTAGAGGGAGCTGATCACTGGTTCAGTGCGTCAGAGCGGAGAGAAGAGGCCATTCGCCTCACCATGGAGTGGTTCAAAAGGTTTCTTTAGGACAGCAGGCAGAAGCCAGCGGGCAGCAGACAGAAATCAGATGTCGGAGATGAGGGTTAAAGCCGATCTCTGATCTCCGACTTCTGACATCTGTGATGGACGCCTTCAACGAATTAACCAATCAACTAATTGACCCTGTGCGCTTGGAAACTAAATTACCTTGCCTGTAATCCTGGCACGTGCATCCAATACCAGGCTGAAAAGTGCTGGAATCAGGAAAAGGGTGAATATAGTGGAAAGGGCAAGGCCACCAACAACCACGCTGCCCAGTCCCCGGTAGAGCTCAGAGCCGGCGCCGCGGAAAAGCACTAGGGGCAGCATGCCAAAGACGCTGGTGGTGGTGCTCATAAATATGGGTCTAATGCGGTTTCTTACCGCTTCACGGATAGCCTCCCGCCTCTCTAATCCTTCGTGCCGCATGTGGTTAAGACTCTGGTGCACTATTAAGATGGCGTTGTTCACCACTGTGCCGATTAAGATGATGAAACCCAGCATGGTGAGCACGTCCAGGGACTGATATTCAATGAAAGTGCTCACCAACCACAGGCCGGCAAATCCCCCAGCGGCCGCCAAGGGCACACTGAACATGATGACGAAAGGATAGAGAAAGCTGGCGAATAGCGCCGACATAAGCAAGTAAGTGATTGCCAGAGCCAGAACGAAGTTCCACTGCAAAGCTCGCCGCGTGACCACAAGATCGTCGGCCGTGCCCGCTAGGTTAATGCTATAGAGGTTGCCAATTTCCCCGCTATTCCTGAGAGGTTCGATTATTTGGTTTTTTATAATCTGCATGGCCGATTCTAGAGGTGTTTCCTTTGGCGGCCGCACTTGAATGGTGATAGCTCGCTGGCGCTCTATGTGGTTGATTTGAGTGGGACCGGCCACCCAGCGAACATCTGCCACTGACCCCAGGGTGATCAATTGGCCCTCAGAAGTTCGCAATAACAAATCCTCAAAGTCCTGGGTCCTTTGGGTGGAGGAGGAACGGCCCATGAGAGTGAGGTCGATTTCTTTGCCCTCGTGCTGGTAGTCGCTCACCTTCCGACCGTCCAGCAGGGTGTCCAACGCTTCGCCGATGTCCCTGGCCGCGAGCCCCAGGCTGGCGGCTCGCACTCGATCAGGGGTAATCTGGATTTCTGGATTTCCCAGATCAAGACTAGGAATGGGGCGTACCTGAGAACCTGGAAGCAATTGCATGGACTGACCGAAGATGCGGGCTCCGATCTGCACCAACCGCACCAAATCTGGGCCGGTTATGTCTATGTCGATGGTCCGGCCCGAGCTGATGCCCCGGCCGAACAGGCTGCTCTGATAGGAAGTGGCGTAGAATCCAGGTATCTTTGTGAGCTCTTGTTTGAAAATTGGAACCAGGTCTCTGGCTTTGAGGGGATCCTCAGTGGAGGCACCGGAAAACATTAGGCGACCGAGAGCCACATAGAAAAGATTGCGGATCTGGGGTTCACGAAATTCAATCGTTCCCTCCTTAATCTCAACTCCCTTCCAGTAAGGTTCAAGGTTATCAACGATTTCTTTTCCAATGTCGTCCAGCTCTTCGAGATTGTATCCGGGTGGGGGAAGCAGAAAGTTGAAGACGAAATTACGGTTGCCCTCGGGTAAATATTCAGAGGGCGGCGATAGCCAAATTGCCATGGCCAGGGAGAAGCCGGTTAAAACAACCACTACCCCCAGCCTTGCCGCCACAGACCCTGTAACTTTGTAGTTGAAATTGGCCACCCCCTCGGTAACCCTGTGAGCAAAGAGATCCATGCTTGCGACCAACCTTCTTAATGGAGAGATCTGACCATATCCTCCTCCACCATCCACTCCACCGCCCGGGTTGGCCGGTGCACTTTCCAACTTTTGATACCTTGCAGCCAATTTTGCTTTGCGTCTTTCACGGAAAAACCCAAGGATTTTAGCTGCAAAGGTGGGAATGACCGTGATGGAAACGATCAGACTCAGGGCCACGGCACAGCTGATGGCAATAGCAATATCCTTGAACAGCTGGCCGGCTTCTTCCTGTACATAGACTACAGGGATAAAGACCGCCATGGTTGTCAGGGTGCTGGCCAGCACCGCGCCCCAAACCTCAGTGGTGCCCCTGTAAGCGGCAACCACTCTGGATTCTCCCAGTTCTCTGTGCCGGTCAATGTTTTCCAGGACTACGATGGCTGCGTCCACCACCATGCCCACGGCAAAGGCTAGTCCAGCGAGGCTAATTACATTAATGTTGCGACCAAAAAAGGTCATCATCAAGAAAGTGCCCACCACACTTATGGGAATGGCGGTGGCAATGATCAAAGTGCTGTTGAAGGAACGGAGAAAGAGGATGAGCACTAAAATTGCCAGGCTACCCCCTACGAAAAGGTTCTGCCGCACCAGATCGATAGCGCTCTCGATGTATTCGGTTTCGTCATAGACCTGGCGCAACCGCAAGCCCCGCTCTTTCAGAAGACCCCCGTTTAGTTCGGCAATGGCCCGTCGAACCCCCTTCATTACTTGGATGACATTGGCCCCGGTTTGACGTTTACAGTTCACCGCAATGGTCGGCCGGTCTTTTTCGTGAACAGTGGCGGTAGGCTTGGCGTAACCGAGCCGAACTTCGGCAACGTCATGGACATAAATGGGAGCGCCATTGATGTATTTAATCACCACACTGGCCACATCTTTTGGCGACTGGTACTGGCCAACAGTTCTGGCAATAAACTTGCGTTTGCCCTCATCGAAATCTCCGGCACTGATATTCTCGTTTTCACGATTGAGCGCGGCCGAGACCTCGGCTATAGTGATCCGGTGAGCAGCCAATGCGTCGGGATCGAATACTACCTGCATCTCAGGTTCGACACCGCCATAGATTTCTGATTCGGCGACTCCCGGAATTCTCTCGAATCGCGGTTTGATGAAGTCTTTAACGAACTGGTACTCGGTGGCAATCCCGGTATTGTTACCGCTGAGGCGTTCAAGAACAATCCAGGCGATTGCATTTTGCTCGCTCCCAGAGGAAACTAGTACCGGCTCTTCCGCTTCGTCCGGGTACTCAGGAACCTGGTTGAGGTTGTTGGATACTTTTAGCAGGGCGGCATCAGGATCGGTGCCCACCTGGAATTTTAACGTCACCGTACCTCGACCATAAAAGCTCTCGCTTTTCATTTCCACGAGACCTTCTACACTCTTGAGAACATCTTCCTGTTCGTCGGTGATCTCCCGCTCCACCTCCTGAGGGCTGGCTCCAGGCCAGAGGGTATTGACCGTGATTTCGGCCTTGTCCACATTCGGAGTGAGTTGTACTGGAATACGCAGGAGAGCAATAAGGCCGAACATCACCAAGAGGATAACCCCTACGATAACGGTGATGGGATTCTTTATAGAAGCGTCTACAAGTTTCATCTGGTTCTAGTACCAGGTTCCAGGTTCAAAGTTATGATCCTCATTAGGTTTTGATAGATAAACTTGAAACTTTGAACCTGGGACTTTGAACTCATTTGATAATTTGAACGGGCTGCCCAGGACGGAGCCTTTCATTGCCTCTGGTAACCACCTGCATACCGGGTTCTATGGCACCTTTGATTTCTATCATACTGTCGGAAGCATTACCCAGTTGCACTGGTAGCGGTTTTGCCACTCCCTCCTGCACCACATAAACCAGGTGACTTTGACCCAGGTTTACCACAGCATCTTTTGGTACTGCCAAGACTGAGTTGGGCTTACCTATTGCTAGGCTTACCCTGCAAAGCATGCCGCCCTTGATTTGATTGTCGCTGTTTTCAATGGCGACCTTAACTGGGAAGCTCCGGCTAGCGGAATCGCCTACGGGGATGATAGCTGCAATCTTGCCTGTGAACCTCTCTGACTTCAGGGCATCAACCGCAACTTGGGTACTTCCTCCCAAGACGAGCTTCGGCACGTAGCGCTCGGGTACTTCCACCAAAATCTCCATGATGCTGAGATCAGCTAGGGTGACTATCGGTCCGCCCTTTTCTACCCACTGACCAACTTCAGTGTGTTCTTTCACTACAAAACCAGAGAAAGGTGCCTGGATAACTTTTTTGGCGATAGAATCCTGCTTATGTTGAATCTCCGCCCCCAGTCGATCAACCCGTGCTTCCAGGGACTGGACCTCGGCTAGATCGTCTGTATACTGTTTGTCAGAAATAGTTTCTGTCGCCAACAGCTTAGATGACCTTTCCAGATCTGAGCGCGCCCTGCGCAGCTGGGCTTCCGTGTCGGCCTTATTTGCCTGAGCACCCTTAAGTTCAATCTTGAGGAGACTGTCTTCCAGGCGAGCAAGGACAGCTCCCTTTTTTACAAAATCTCCCTCGCTCACATCGAATTCTTCCACGATACCCTCAATGTCTGAGGCCACTAAGCTGGTTAACTTTGGTTGAGCCGTGCCGATGAGCTGAACCTGAGGGGCAATCTCCACTTGGGTTACTTCGGCGACTTTAACCAGAGCTGCTGGAGGTCCTTTTTCTTGAGCTCCCGTTGTGGAGATCTGCACAACAAAAAGGTAGAAGAACGCAGCAATGAAAAGTATGGCGATCCGCAAAGTATTCTCCAGCATCAACTTGCTCATACAGGGCTCCTAGTCTGGCTCGGAACGTTTGAAGATTCTATAGCCAGCCCTGTTGGAATAGGGTTCACTTCGGAAAATTCAACAGGGCGAGCGCAAGCCCCGTGCCGCCCGGGGACGGGGTAGGGGGAGCTTCAATATCCAAACAAAACAGTCTAGCACGCACCATGTCTAGTTACAATAAGCGTGTGACATTGTAAAGGTAGCAGGATGATATTCGCCAGAAATGAGAGAAGGGCGCATCAGGTTATGGGTTACGGGTCATAGGTTATAGGTTGCTGTCTATCACCTATCACCCAATCATCTATGGCGGCGCTATGCGCTATGCCCTTTGCGAACTCGATGCCTAGCGTCAGATACCTGGTGGCCAGAACGCTAAACGATCTATGCCGTGATGTCACATAAATGGAGGGATGGTAGATTGCGATAGAGCTGCCGGTAATCCATGCCGTAACCCACCACGAAAACGTCAGGAATGTCGAAGCCGGTGAAGCTGATGGGAAGGGGGACTATACGACGGATGGAGCGATCCAGTAATGTGCAAACATTAATGCTCCCAGGGTTTCTGGCTTCCAAGTGTCGAATGAGATATCCGAGGGTGAGGCCAGTGTCTATGATGTCTTCTACTATAACTACGTGTTTGCCAGTGATGGACTCGTCTAAGTCTTTTAAAATCTTGACAGCTTCTGGGGAGCCCTCTACACCTTCGTAGCTGGAGATTGCCATAAAATCGAGTGAGTGGGGGATCTCAATGTTTCTGACCAAGTCAGCCAAAAAAACGAAAGAACCCTTTAGTATACCCAAGAGAACCAACTCCTTGCCTTGGTAAGTGGCCGATATCATTTTGCCAAGTTCTTTAACGCGATCTTGGATCTGTTCAGCGCTCAAATAGACCTCACCTAGTGGATCCTTTTTCATGGGATTTCCTCATTGATGTGCAAGTTTGTAGCCCGGATGTTTCATGAATGGCCTACTACGACCATGGATATGGCCGTCCTTCCGGGCGTCCTCGGGTGTCGTCCCCTGCGACGTACCGTTCAGGTACGCCTCGGGACCAACGCCCTGCGGTTGCCCGGTGGCACGCCCATCTTCATGGTCTCGCAACAGCAATTCACGAAATATCCGGGCTAAGAGGGTGGCAGCAAGACCGGTTTCAGAGGTTTCCCCTCCTTATTCTTTTTTTGGCCTGTCCGTTCCGATATTATTCGCAGGAATTCCGAATTTAACCAATAAAGCTTTGTAGTCTCTACCATAAAATAATTTGATAGGGATATCAGGATAATGTTGCTCAAAAAGACGGACCTTTCGATTCTTTTTAGTTACCAGGGACTGTTTCATTGTAGTTAGTTCGATGAAAATGCCGTAATCGGGAAGATAGAAATCGGGTGTAAAAGATTCTCGAACATAACCCTCCTCGTCCCAGGCAATGGGGAAAGTTGTGGGTTCATATTTCCAGCTGATTTTGTAAAAATCGAGAATGCGGGCAAACTCCTGCTCACTCTCGTTAGCGAAGGGAATTGTGCGGCTTAGCTGATAAGCCCGGGCATTATCATAGTCGTCTAGTTCTCCTCTGTCGGAGAGTATTGTCTCTATTTCATTTATCGCTCGCTTCATCTCAGGGAGTAGAGCGACAGGGATGGATGTCTTTGATTCTACCACTGCATTTTCATCACCATTTTTTAGGGTTTGCAGCTGGAGAAAAAGACCTTGTTTAGACTCAAGGAGGCTCACCGTAGCTTCCTTGTTTGCTCCTATGGTGAACTTTTTTTCGAAAATTGAAACTTCAGCAGACACGGTAATCTCCTAATGGCAGGATCGCAGCGGGGCTATCTAGATTGAAAAGTTTGCTATCTAAATTCATTGTCTTTAATTAAACTTCAAGGCTATTGTCAAGCAAAAGTTCAACATATCACTTAAAACCCCCCTTGTTTAGTTTATAGCCTGCTAAAGACTTGCCTCCCTGTCTTGATCGGGCTTTTAGTGCATGTTATAGTTGATTTTATAGCTTTGATATTGGTTTTTCTCATCACTTACAAAGCACTCCCGTTCTAAAACATGGAGGAACCATAAGGTCTAATCCCTCAACGCTGCGGGTCGCTTTGTTTTTTCTTATGACAAATCATACAACAATAGTCATCAAGGACGGAGCAATCAATGTCCAAAGAAGGTGAGCTGGTACTGGTGCATGTAGAAGACAGTCCGGCCTTTTTCGCCCGAATTGAGTGCATAAGTCCAGATGTTAAGGTAGACTGGTACCAGGTAACCCTTCTGGTTCTCCAGGTGCCTTTAGTGGAGGTTACTTGGATATTGAAAGAGGAGTACATTAACGGAGTTTCCTTCACCATGGGGGGCAAAAGGGTGGTACTAGAGCCTGTTGTGGCTCCTCCCAGAGAGCCTCCGTCCGACGAGGATGGGAAGGCTCGAAGAGATACCAAGAAAAAGCCAAGTCCTGAAAAAGACACAGGCAAGGTCATATCTTTATTCGAGAGAAAATAATTCAACCAGGCCAACAGGCTGATTCCGGATTTCGAATTGCGAATTTCGAAATGCGAAATTATCGCGCCACGATTTGAACGGCTTCAACGACTTCAACGATTTCAACGAATTAATTAATCTCCTAATCCAAACATCCAACACTCCGATATTCCAATAGTAAACCATTGTAATTCTGCATGATTTGCGCTATATTGCTTTAGCCAGGATATCTCATGAATCACTTGCTGCGACCACGGATATGGCCGTCCTTCCCTGGCGTCCTCGGGTGTTGGACCCTGCGACGTACCTTTCAGGTACGCCTCGGAACCAACACCCTGTGGTTACCAGGTGGCACGGCCATCTTCGCGGTCTCGCGATAGCAATTCATGAGATATCCAGGCTAGCCTGGAAAAATGAGGTGTTGGCATGTCCGACTTCTTTGAATTCACCCAGAGCGAAGGCGAGAGGCGGATCAACTCGCGGGTCTCTTTGCGGGAGAGTAAAGGTCGGGTGGAGGTTTTTAAAGATGGCGAAGTATATGCGGTCTTTGCCGAAAACGACAGGGAATTTCGCAAGGCCGTCATGATCCAGTTAGCTCGTCTTGGTGCTGCCAGTTTCCGGGAGCTCTGTGCTGGTTTTCAGGTTGACCGTGAGACCTTGGAGCGGTACCTCATTCGTTCTCAGGAAAGTGGTCTCCGTGCCGTGATGGACGACAAACCCGGTCCTAAAGGTCCGTGGAAGGCTGATGACGTTACACGCCTGGAGGTGATCAAAGAATATGTCAATGAGCCGGGAGTCTCTGACAGTGAAATTGCTCGACGGGTCTCCGCCCGAAGGCCTATTCAAGTAGACCGCAAAATGGTAAACCGTATTCTCCGCCATGCGGGTCTAAAGCCCTCACCGGAGGTTGATTCCGTGGGCGATGAAACCCCAACCAACCAACTCACTCTCCGCTTCAAAAGCTGATCCCAGAGTCAATTCGTTAATTTTTCAGGTTATAGGTCATGGGTCATGGGAATGCTCCCGCGACATTCCGCCCACGGTTTACCATTTACCGTTTACGTTATAACGACTTGAACGACTAATAATACGTCTCGACAAACTTCTCCAGGTAGGCATAATAGACGGGCTGCATCTCGGTGAACTCGATGGCCATACCATCTGGTTCGCTTCTTCTGACAACACCTTTTGCCACAATGGGAAGGTATTCGGACTCGAGTGGAATTTGGAACTGAAGGTTCACCTCAGTGTCCACTGGCAAGGGCTTGGCTGTTTCAATGAAGCACCCGAGGGGATTTAAATCCCTGATCATCCAGTCTTTCTCTTCGAAGACCCTGATGCCAAATTCTAAGCGTGGATAGCGACGCCTGCTTTCGACATCCAATGATTCCTCCGCCATAAGAAACTCCCCACACCAGGTTTTATTACTCTTGCAGATTAGGTCTCTCTAGTTGCACCAATCTCGAGCATATAATTAAAACTTGTTTGAAGGCAAACAAATAAAACAATTTTATCTAAATTTTGATTGTTTTCCTTGTCCCATATTTTAGGCTTCACAGTGGTTATGCAATCGGTATGCCATAAGTGGCGGATATATAGAAAATAATTCGATTTTTTTGAATCGTTCTTCTCCCCAATATCTAAGGACCACCATTTACGAATTGACTAATCGACTCCTTCAACGATTTCAACGACTTTAACGACTTGAACGGTTTGCACCATTTGAACCCTCCGTTTTTCCCCTTGACTTTCACCTAACTTTCACCCTATACTACCAATGCATAATGCATTGGTAACGAGACGTGCGAGACGGGGTTAAATATAAAAAATGATTGAGCAGGTAATTACGTGAGAAAGGGGCACTACTATGAGTAAAAGAAAAAAGGTTAGTCGGTTCGAAGATTTGGCAGTTTGGCAGGAAGGATGTGATCTTGCTGTTCAAATTTACGAACTTTCGAGAGAAGGAAAGCTTGCTAGAGATTATGGTCTTAGGGATCAGATGACAAGATCCGCAGTTTCGATTCCTTCCAATATAGCCGAGGGCAAAGAGAGGGAGACGGCACCTGAATTGATCCGCTACCTTTACATTGCCAAAGGCTCTACTGGTGAGTTGCAAACCCAGCTGTACATAGCTCAGAAAATCGGCTACGTGGACGAAGAAGTAACCTACAAACTGATTCAGCAAACCAAGGTTTTGTCCAAGAAATTGGGGAGCTTCATTCAATACCTTAAAAGGAATATTAACTAGCAGGAAAGTGGGACAGAAGAAGAAATCAAGTGATTTCTCGTCTCGCCCGTCTCGCCCGTCTCGCTTTTCCACGAGTGTTTTGCGCTATGTGAAAATGAGAGGTTAATATGCAACTCACAAAACAGCAAACCCGGGTCTATAGGTACCTGGAGACCTATCTTCGTCGGAAAGGTAGGCCGCCCTCTTATCAAGAAATCCAGGATTACTTTG
>WOR8_10009797_pt1 | contig 12821 bp, 10 predicted proteins | sample DeeMarSeWOR38_10_FD_19890 | JGI IMG/M metagenome (IMG submission 19890) | reverse complement strand
TACTCATCGCTTACTACATTAAAACCGATAATAATGGCATTCGACGCTTCGGCCAGCACAACATCGCCCTCGGTAATTCCGCCGGGAGCGGCATGTAAAATATTAATTTTTACTTCTTCGACGCTGAGATCGGTTAAATATTTCTTTAAGACATCGACCGATCCCTGGACATCCGCCCGAACAATAAGATTTAACGATTCTGCTTTACCTGCTTCTATTTGACTGAACAAATTATCCAGAGTAACCTGTGTCCGCTCTGCCAGAGAACGTTCTCTGTAGTTTATCTGATTTTCCTCTGCGGCAGCTTTGGCTTTATTAATATCATCCAAACAGTAAAACCTGTCGCCCGCCTGTGGAACATCGCTCAGGCCGGTTATCTCCACCGGCATAGAACTCGTGGCAACCTTTATGCTTTTGCCGTAGCTGTTTTTCAACATCTTTACTCTACCATATGCACTGCCGGCCAGTACGACATCGCCTTTTTTCAGTAGGCCTTCTTTGATTAACAAAGTTGCTACCGGACCGCGTTGTGCCGACATTCTTGCCTCTACAATCCACCCCGTTGCGGGAATTGTATTATCAGCTTGGAATTCGAGCAATTCAGCTACATAATCGAGAGATTCAAGCAAATCATTGATGCCCTCACCGGTAGTTGCGCTGGTTTTGACTACTTCGGTCTCACCTCCCCATTCAGTCGGCGTAAGCTCCTGCTCAGCTAACTGAGAGTAAATACGATTTATATCGCAACCGGGTAAATCTATTTTATTCAATGCCACAATAATCGGCACTTTTGCCGCTTTGCTGTGGGCGATCGCCTCGATGGTTTGGGGCATAACTCCATCGTCAGCGGCAACGACCAGCACAACAACATCCGTCATATTGGCGCCACGGGCACGCATAGCCGTGAAAGCCTCATGCCCGGGAGTATCGAGAAACGTCACCTTCTTTTTATCCCATGTAACTTCGGACGCTCCGATGTGCTGGGTAATGCCTCCTGCCTCAGCGGATGCTATATGAGTCGACCGGATTTTATCCAGGAGGCTCGTCTTGCCGTGATCCACATGTCCGAGCATTGCAGCAACTACTGCCCGTTTCTGAAGATTATTTCTTTCACGTTGCTCAAATTTTTCTCGTATCTTCTCTTCCAGCGTAACTTTATGCTCTACTATAAGCTCGGTTTCGAATTCAAGAGCAATTAATTCTGCAACTTCAGTATTGATGACCTGATTAGCAGTGGCCATTACACCCTGCTGCATGAGCTTAAGGATAATGTCAGATGATTTGATTGCCAGAGTTGCAGATAAATCTTTTACCGTAATCGGTTCGCTAACAACGGCTTTTTTCGGCCTAACAATCTGGGCGACTTTTTGCTTCGACTTAGAAGCAATTTTACGCATCGGCCTTGATCGAAGACCCTCACCACCAGCCGCATCAAGTCGAGCCCTTCTTTCCTCAATATCTATTTGTCGCCATTTGCTGTCAGGCTTTGCTTTCCTGACTGTTTCCAATTCAAGGTCGTCTCGCCTTCGTCCGTGCGTTCTTTCTCTATGCCGCTTTGATTGTCTCTTGTCTTTGATCGGACCTGGAACGAATTCTTCCTGTTTCTGCTGGCTAAACATCAGAGGTTCGGTAACAGGTGCATCATACCTGGCTCTTGGTTTCGGTCTTACTCTTCGGATAGGCTCGGGCGCCTCGACTCTAACAACGCGAGGTCCGCTTAATCGAGCAGGCTTAGGTTTTTCCAAAATCGGCCCGGCAGGCACAATCGGCTCGGGTTCGGGCTTCAGTTCTGGTTCAGGCTCAGGGGTATCGATTATCTTTTCTTCCGGAAGTGGTGGTTCATCGGCAATTACCGCAGTTCCTGACTGCACTTCCACATCTCCGGACGATTCTTGTTCACTTTGTGTTTCTGTTGCTGTTGATTTGGTTAGTTTGGTAGCGGGTTTTGCCTTTTTAACTTTCTTAGCTTTTTTAACTTTTTTGGTTTTTATAGCTTCTTCGACTTTTTCCTCTTTTTCTTCTACCGCAGCTTTTTTCTTCGTCTTCTTTTTCTTCTTGATCCGGACTTTTCTCAGGTCAACCTTATCGGAAGTCTCGACCGTTGTAACGTTGTCTCCTTCGCTGAACCATTCCCTTATTGTCGCTGCAAGCCCGGCTGAAATCACAGACATGTGGTTCTTAACTTCCAGACCTTCGTCCTGACACTTCTTGACGATAGCAGAACTCTTCACGTCAAGATCTTTTGCTAAAATGTAAACTCTTGTAGCAGCCAAATAAATCTCCAATCTCATTCGTATTTATAATGTCATATCCCGAATGAGATACATTAATTATTCTTTATCTTTTGCCTTAGTTTGCTGGGCCAGTTCTTTTTCCGCCTCGTTTTGTTTCGACTCGGCCATCAAGCGCTCGGCTTCCTTCGCTGCCGCAGTAACCAGCTTGCCGGCAATGTCCGAGTCTATCTTTAGTTCGTTAACTAATGGTTCTACCCCTACGTCCTCCAGGTCAGAGACCGATATAACACCAAGTGCAATCAGCTTGTCAACCATTGCCTCATCAAAGCCTTCAACCAGTTTTATGCAGTTTGCCAACTGTTCGATCCCTCGATTATACTCCTCAGGTGTAAGTATATCGATATCCCAGCCGGTAAGTCTGGCGGCTAATCGTACATTCTGTCCATGCTTGCCGATAGCCAGGCTGAGTTGCTCTTCATCCACAACAACCGTCGCCCGTCCTAATTCGAAGCATAAGGCTATTTCACTAACTTTAGCTGGCATAAGCGCATTCGATACAAGAACCTGGGACGATTCATTCCAGCGAACGATATCAATTTTCTCTCCACCGAGTTCATCAACGATGTTCTTTATCCTGCTGCCCCGTACACCAACACAAGCACCGACCGGATCGACTTTCTCGTCAAATGAGACTACTGCAACTTTCGTCCGGTAACCCGCTTCTCGTGCAAGTGCACGTATTTCGATAATGTTTTCACCGATCTCCGGCACCTCCAGACCAAACAAGCGACGAATAAAATCAGGATGTGTACGAGAGAGAATAATTTTAACCTGGTTCGAAGTTTCTTTCACATCAAGAATCAAACACCGAACTCTCTCGCCTATTCGGTGCGTCTGGCCCATTATCTGCTCGCCTTTCGGCATAAAACCTTCGGTCCATCGGTCCAGATTAACTATCAGTGCCCCACTTTCGTATCGCACAACAGTACCGCTTACGATTTCTCCTTTTCGCTGGACGAATTCGGCATAGATACTGCTTCTCTCATCAGCCCGTATTTTCTGTATAATTACCTGTTTGGCGGTTTGTGCAGGGATTCGGCCGAGTTGTTTTATATCAATCTGTACATCATCTTTAAAAGCTGTTATTTCTCCCGTACTTCGGTCGATGTTTACGACTATATCACTTTCAGGCTCGGCAAAATGCTTTCTCGCGGCAGAAACCATTGCTTCTTCCAGGTCAACAAAAATCGATTCCTTATCGATGTTTTTGTCGCGAGCAATATTTTCAACGATTCGTAGTAATTCCTGATTCATCGTTTCTTTTCCTGACTAATATTTTGCTACCCGGCAATAAAAACCTTTGACAGGTAAAAAAAATGGAAACCACCAGGTTTCCACTTAAATCGGGAGAGCCGCTAATAAAAGGCTCCCTTTAACGCCAAAAACGAACTGAGGTTATATTTCACCTTTGCGCTACATCATCTGCCTCCATTCGGGATTCCGATATTGCAAGCTTTCCTGCAAGTGGGAACCCGGTAATAAAACCTCATTCGTTTCCCGATAATGAAGCAGAAACAGCGATTGCCACATGGTTCGCCTACTTTGCACTGTTCGATAATCCTGTCAAAAGCATTCCAAACACCTATTTAGCTCAAAGTTTTAGTATTGGCAGCTGTTAATCATTACAACTAAACTTCTTATGATAATCGTCAAAATCGTTAAGGGCAATAACTTTTTTAATAAATTTGTATTATTTTTAACCGTACCAGATTCTAAGCACTAATACATCCATAAAAGTACTCAAAGTCCGCATAAAAAGGACATTTTTATAACCAAAAACCTTCTTTTGGTCTAAATAAGTCATAGCCGACAATTTTCTATATCCGGCCCCGAATCGTTGCATTTTCTATCTTAATAGTTTGTTTTTTAAAGTTTTTCTCTTCTCACCTTTGAGATTCATCGATTAGGATAAGCTACGAAGCCGGTATCAGGCGAGCGGTCACCTTCTCCTTATATACAGTTATTTTTTCAATTCTTACCTTATTATCTTCAATTCTAAACACAGGATCGAACGGCTCTTCGTTAAGTAACGAGCCTACAATCTTTGTCTGTAAAGCCTCTGTATCAACCGGCAGCACGGCAAGTCTTTCGGTGTACATCTTTTTGCCCATCATTCGAGCAGGCCATGTTACATTTACCGCTCCAATCTTCACTTTTGACACATGCAAATTCAACATCTTCTGATCGTCAATTCTCGGCTCCAATTCAATCGTTATGACAAGCTCCACACCCTTGACATCTGCCGTGCCCATCAGCACAACGGTTCCAGGCACAAAAAGCACTGCAGGTGCGTACAGCATTACGCCCTCGGAGTACTTCGGCCATCCCAAACCGGCAACAATTTCATTTATCCCATCCTGTGTAATGACCAGATCAAACGGCTCGCCAAGCTGTGAATTATTATAGAGATTCGGTGATAATTCATGTGTCAGATATGGACTGACCTGTCCCTTATCGTAGTTATAGGAATCATAATCAACCGGATTATACCGCCCGGGCCTGTAGAGCAGCAAAACAATAACAGTGATAATCGCCGTTAAGTCTACTAAAAGCCAGAAGAGAAGTTTATTCCGTCTCGATTTTTTATGAATTTTCGAATCTCTTTCCATATTTCGTATTTCTCTCTTGCTCAATACTATTTCTGTGATTATAGTAGCTGCAGCGTTTATTTAACAGTTTTTTTCAAGTATGAGGGCTCGATAATGGCAAGTCACTTCGCTGACCGCCTCTGTGAGGCAGTGAGAACAAAGAAAACGTCTTTAATCGTTGGGCTGGATCCCGTTTATACAAGGCTCCCGGAGGCGATTAGAAGCCACCGCCAGATGAACGATGAATTTGATGCCGCTGCCGCGGTCGATGCGATTTTCGATTTTTGCACACAGACGATGCGAATTGTTGCTCCGATGGTGCCTGCAGTAAAAATAAATATCGCCTTTTTTGAGAAATATCTCTGGGAAGGCATGGAAACTTACTACAACCTGATTACCGAGGCCGACGATTTGGGCATAGAAATCATCGGCGATGTCAAGCGAGGCGATATCGGCCATACGGCGGAACTTTATGCTGCTGCTCATTTGCAAAATCCGGAACTGGCCGGCCTTGAAGATACGCTTGCCCCGGATGCAATCACGATCAATGGTTACACAGGCGCAGACGGAATCGAGCCTTTCGTTAAAATGGCCGACAAGCAGGGCAAAGGAGTTTTTGTGCTCGTGCGAACCAGCAATCCATCCGCGGCCCCAATCCAGGATTTCATGGATGCCGACGGCCAGAGAATGTACGAAAAGCTCGCTGATGTTATCGGTGAAATCGCTAATCAAGAAGATAGAATCGGCAAGGATGGTTACAGCAATATAGGAATGGTCGTCGGCGGTACCGCGCCGGATGTCACAGCCGCATTACGGCAGAAATACAACAAGATATGGTTTCTTGTGCCGGGCTTCGGCTCACAGGGAGCTTCGGCCGCCGATTGCGTAAGATTCTGCAAGCCCGATGGAACCGGTGCCCTGATTAATGCTTCACGCTCGATTATCTATGCTTATGAGAAGCCAAAATACAAAGACCAGTTCGGCGACGACTGGAAGAGGTGTATCGAGCAGGCTGTTATTGATGCAAAAGTCGATCTGGCCAACGCAATGCAGACAAAACTCTGAGTCGAACGAGATATTCCCGGCAACACGAGTTCGCCGACGCCATAGATAAGAACGAAAAACTACCATCTCTCGACCTTTTGACCGATACAGATGAAGTGTTGATTTCACTTGTCCTGTATCATCTAAAGACTTAGACTTTGCGTATTATCGTGACACTTGAAGTTATATCGAGAACTATACAGGATGCAGAACAATAAATATGAATTTGCCGATAAGACTGTTTTAGTAATGGGTTTGGGCCGTTTTGGTGGTGGTGTTGATACGGCCATATTTGCAGACAGTGCCAATGCGAAAGTAATTGTAACGGATTTAGCCTCGGCTGATCAACTCGGCGATTCTCTTTACAAGCTCCGGAACTTTGACGACATTGAATTCCATCTCGGTTCGCACGATCCTGCTGATTTCGAGCAGGCCGATATTGTCATCGCCAATCCCGCCGTGCCTGGCGATAATAAGTTTCTTCAAATCGCTCGCCGGGCAAATAGATTCGTCACGTCACAGATAAATATCTTTTTCGAACTATGCCCTGCAAAGATAATCGGCATAACGGGCGCCAACGGTAAAAGTACAACGACCACCCTAACAGCCCATTTGCTTAAAAATACCAGAAACGAAACTGTCTGGCTAAGCGGCAACATCGGCAATCAGCCTTTACTAACCATTTTAGACCAAATCAATCCCGATGATTTGGTCGTATTGGAACTGTCAAGTTTCCAACTCGAACAATTAGCTGAAATTCAAAAGGCACCGGACATTGCATTGTTGACGAATCTTACACCGAACCATCTCGACCGTTACGGGACATTTGAAAAATATTGTGCCGCAAAAGAGAACATTTTCAAGTTTCAAAAACCGAGCGATAACCGCCCTGCTGTATCTATTTTTAACTCCGAAGACAAACTTGCCGCCGAATGGTTTGAGAAATACAACAGCGATGTCGGTAGAATTTGTATCAAATTCGCTGCCGACGACGTTAATGATGAGCTTCTAAGTTGTTTTGCATTGCCGGGCCGGGCCAATCTCTCGAATCTCGCCGCTGCCATAGCTATTACCAAATATTTTGGAGCAGAAGACGAGCGGATTAAATCTTGCCTATCTAAATTTACGGCCCTGCCTCATCGACTCGAACTGGTAGAAGAATTCAGAGGTGTCCGCTGGTATAACGATTCGAAGGCAACCACGCCGGAAGGAGCTATTACCGCTTTGGATGCCTTTGACCAACCAATAATCATCATCGCCGGTGGATACGATAAAGACATACCGTTCGATGAGTTAGGCGAGAAAATCGCAGAAAAAACTAAAGCAGCAATTCTGATTGGAACAACAGCCCCCAAAATCGAAAAAGCCATACTAAAGACTCATATGTCAATGCGAGAAGTGCAGCGACGAAGCAATCTTCAATCAATCAACACCAAAATCGAGCTTGTCGATTCCCTCGCCGATGCCGTCCAGCTTGCGAATCAGCTTGCAGAAACCGGCGACATCGTCTTACTTAGCCCAGCCTGCGCGAGCTACGATATGTTCGAAAATTACGAACATCGCGGTCAGGAATTTATCCGGCTCGTACAAGAACTTCATGCTGCATAACCAGCTTTATAAAAATCACATAAATAAAACCAACAGGACACATCGAACGCTACTGTGTTACACATCAACATCTGGTTATAGGAATATTTATACCGAAAGCAGAAAAAATCAGAAAAAAGCATTAAAGCCATTTTTCGACAATAGCAGACGAAAAACGCAATGAATACCCTTATCAATCCGATAGGCTGTGATTTTCCCGGTAGTCTTTTATAAAGCCCGCCTATAAATCAGTCGATTCGCTGGTAACAGTAAGAGATTTTGGAGTATTTACAATGGATGAAAACAGCGATCGAAGAACAGAACAAAGACTACGTTATTATTGGCCCATCTGGTTCGCCGAGAATTTCGACCATGCTCTCTCACAGGGGCAAATGGTCGATGTTTGCAGCAAGGGGGCAGCCTTTACCTGCTATGCACAGGATGGCTGTCCTTATCCGGGACAGCATATCACCACCCGTTTTAGCGTGCCGCGATATGGTCCCGATGATTCGTTCGATATGGCCAACTTTACGCGTTGGGGCTATGTCTGCCGGGTGGATCAAGTCAACAGCTTTATACGCCGGGTAGCCATCCAGTTCGGCGAACCACTGCCATTCAAGCCCGGAGAGCAAGCCGGCAGCGAATCCGAAGCAGAAGAAACACTCGAACCGGTAATGGCCTAAACATATCAAGCTTGATCTATCGTTAATGATGGATCTAATATTTGTCCATCATTTGGTTACGAAGGGTGACAATTCGCGAAGCTGGTTGATTATCGGGGGGAGCTTATCGATGGTGTAATCTACTTCTTCTTCGGTATTGTACCGGCTCAGGCTGAAACGGATTGAGCCGTGGGCGGCGGTGAATGGTACGCCCATCGCACGCAAAACGTGGCTAGGCTCTAATGAGCCGGATGTACACGCCGAGCCGCTGCTGGCACAGATACCGTATTTATCCAGCATCAGCAAGATCGCTTCGCCCTCGATGTACTCAAAGCTGATATTGCTCGTATTCGGCAGGCGATTATCCGTATCGCCGTTTAGCCGGCAGTCGGGGCACTTCTGCAATATTGCTTTCTCAAGTTTATCACGCAGGGATTTGACTTTGCTGTTCTCGGCTTCGAGATTTTCCGCTGCCAGTTCACAAGCTTTACCGAGGCCGATGATACCAGGCACATTTTCGGTACCAGCCCTTCGTCCGCCTTCCTGGTGCCCGCCTAACATGAACGGCGAGAGTCGTGTTCCCTTGCGGATATAAAGGACGCCCACACCCTTCGGCGCGTGCAATTTGTGGCCCGAGAGACTGAGCAGGTCTATATTACTTTTAGAGAGATTCAGCGGAATTTTACCGACCGCCTGTACAGCATCGGTGTGGAACATAGCTCCTTTGCTTGTGACTAATTCGGCTATATCCTCAACGGGAAACACGGTACCTGTTTCATTGTTGGCGTACATTATTGTGACCAGAGCAGTATCATCATCGAGTCTATCTTCCAGCTCGGCCATGTCAAGCTGACCCTGCCTATCCACGCTCAGCTCGATGACTGTATAGCCATGATTTTCCAGATCCCGGCAAACGGCAAGAACTGCCGGATGCTCTACTCTGGTTGTTATGACCGTGCGTTTATTCGGCATCGCGGCCAGCGTACCTTTGATTGCAGTGTTATCACTTTCAGTGCCGCAGCCTGTAAAAACAATCTCACTCGGGTCACAGCCAAGCAGGCCGGCAACCTGCTCGCGAGCCTGGCGGATTCTTCTGCCAATCTGGCCTCCGAACGTGTGCATGCTCGAAGGATTGCCGTACAGGTCACAGAACAATGGTTTTATTTCTTCAAGCACTTCCTCGGCGACTTTTGTCGTGGCATTATTATCGAAATATACAGTCTTCATAATTTACTCTCTGTGATTGTGGGGCTCTTGTGCGGACTCTTTGACTTCTTCGACGAAAAGCTCATCCGAAACGAATTCTTTAAGTTTGGCCTCGACCACGTCTTTCATTGTGAATTCTGTCAGCTTGCACTGGGCACACATTCCTCTGAATGCAACGATGACTTTATTTCCCTCGACGTCGATCAGCTCGATATTGCCGCCGTGTGCTCTGAGTGCCGGTTTGATTTGTTCGTTAATCGTCTGCTGGATGAGCTGTATCTTCTGGATGTTCGTCATCTTGCCAGCCCGGCGAGGCGCCGATACGGGAACTTCTTTTACCTTTTCTCCCTGTATTTTTTCTATAATCTTTTCGATTTCGCCCTGGCAGCCGCCGCAGCCGCCTCCTGCCTTGCAATAGTTCGTCACTTCTTCGACGGTTGTTAGGTCATTCTCGATAATAACACGTTCGATTTCCTTGTCGGTGACGCCGAAGCAGGTACAAACAACAGTGCCTTCAAGCTCATGTTTTTTCTTACCACCGCTTCGGTAATTTTCGATTGCCGCTTCGAGGGCTTCTCTGCCCATTACTGAACAGTGCATTTTCTGCTCCGGCAGCCCACCCAGGTAGTCGGCGATGTCTTTGTTGGTCACCTTGGCGGCTTCGTCCAGCGTCAGGCCTTTGATCATTTCGGTCAACACCGACGATGTTCCAATGGCGCTTGCGCAGCCGAACGTCTTGAACTTGGCATCGGCGATTTTGCCGTTCTTATCAAGCTTGAATGTCAGCTTCAAAGCATCGCCGCATGCCAGAGAACCTACCTCGCCAACGCCGTCCGGATCTTCCACTTCACCGACGTTCCGCGGATTGAAAAAATGGTCTTTGAGCTTATCCGTGTATTCCCACATGGTTTCGTATCTCGTATATTGTGTATCAAATATAGTCTTTCCTGCAAAAGCAGGCACCTACACTCATCCAGCATTTTACTACTTGCTGGCTTTTAATGCTTGGTCAACATCAGCTATTATATCGTCAATGTTCTCTGTGCCAACTGATACACGAATATAATCATTTGTTACGCCGGCTGCAAGCTGTTCTTCTTCGCTGAGCTGCTGATGGGTAGTGCTGGCCGGGTGAATCACCAGGGTTTTGCTATCGCCGATATTCGCCAGATGGCTCGCTAATTTGACGCTGTTGATAAATTTAACGCCAGCTTCTTTTCCGCCCTTGATTCCGAAGCCGAGAATAGCACCCTGTCCGTCCGGCAGGTATTTTTTCGCCAACTTGTTATCCGGATGCGATTCGAGACCCGGGTAGTTCACCCATGTTACCTGTGGCTGTTTTTCGAGCCATTGTGCCAGCTTCAGCGCATTCTCGGAATGCCTTGGCATTCGCAGATGCAGCGTTTCGAGCCCCTGCAGAAACAGAAATGCGTTGAACGGCGACATACAGCTACCCATGTCGCGGAGGAACTGGGTCCTGGCTTTGATGATATAAGCCAGATCGCCAACTGCCTCAACATATTTAACGCCGTGATAGCTTGGGTCCGGCTCGGTCAACTCGGGGTATCTACCATTCGTCCAGTCAAACTTACCCGAATCAACAATCGCACCACCGATGCATGTGCCGTGCCCGCCTATGAACTTCGTACAGCTATGCACGACAATATCGATGCCGTATTCAAAAGGCCTCAGTAGAATAGGCGTAGTGACCGTATTATCACAAATCACCGGCATGCCGTGTTTGTGAGCTATGTCTGCAATCTTATCATACTGCAGAATGTCATTCTTGGGATTGCCCATACTCTCTATATAAATCAACCGGGTACTGTCTTTTATCGCCCTGGCAAAATTCTCCGGATCTTTCGGATCAACAAAGGTCACTTCAATACCGAGCTTGTGGAATGTCTGGCTAAAGAGCGTTACCGTTCCGCCGTAAAGCGAATTGGAGGATACTATATGACCACCTGCACCACAAATATTGAAGATGCTCACATATATCGCAGACTGACCTGAGCTGAGTGCCAGGCCGCCAACTCCACCTTCCAGAGCCGCCAGCCGCTTTTCCAGCACGTCTGTTGTCGGATTCATCAATCTGGTGTAAATATTGCCGAATTCCTTCAGCGCGAATAGATTGGCGGCATGATCAGTATCTTTAAAAACATAACTGGTTGTCTGATAAATCGGCACGGCTCTGCTCAAAGTATCCGAATCTACCTGTTGACCTGCGTGCAGAGCCAGCGTTTCCAAGCGATAATTTTTATTTTCGTCCATTTTATTTCCTCATAAAAATCTATAAGCAGCAGACCTGCAACAGGAATAAGCTGCTGTTAATTGCAGAAGAAGCCGGGTATAATCTAACCCACTACTTCCATAGTAACTTCCGCTGCTTTCTTACCCGAAAGCAGCATTCCTCCGAACGTGGGTCCCATTCTTGGTAGACCAAAAGTAGTTGCCACAGCCATTCCAGCAACAATTAAGCCGGGATATACTTCCGTCGTATTTTCCACTACTGCATCCTCAGATTCTTCAACGTGCATCGCTCCGAAGCCTTTTATGTCCACTAGTCCTCGCTGTTCCAGAGATCGAACAACAACAGCATCGTGTCCGGTCGAATCGACCATAAGCCTGGATTCGATGGCCACCGGATCCACACACGTTAGCGCTCTTGGTAGTGCCGATACCGGCGTCCAGTTAATCACCGCACCGCACACTCTGCTGTCGCGCAGTACCACATCGTCGAACTTCGTCATGTTCAATATTTTCACGCCGGCATCGCACGCTGCAGCAATCAATTTAGAGCACGCATGCGGCCCATCGGCAACAAATAATCCATCCGTTACTTCCCGGTATGGCACGCCAATCTCGTCGAGAACTTCATTTGCGGGCGCCCTGACCGTCACTTTGTTCATCAGGTATCCGCCTATCCAGAATCCGCCGCCGAGGTAGTTGTTGCTCTCGACGATGAGGACCTTCTGGCCCTGTCTTGCGAATTCCATTCCGGCAACAAGCCCGCTTGGGCCAGCGCCGATAACAATTACATCATTCTCGATGTGTCCTTCCATCATTCTCGATGTGTCCTTCAAATTCTTTTGCAAATTCAGATACGATTGCTCTGGTTACATCCTTTTCTGTCGCTTTTGAGAAAGCCATACTATCATCTCCTTCTAAGAATAGGTTTTGTTCCGGCGTAATGGTAATTTGCGCTCAGCTGTTATAGAGGAATTTCACCTCCTAACAATATTTTATATTCAGATCTACAATTCATTCTTTACTTGTCACATAAACTACCTGCTCGGCGAAAAGATTCGGCGCAAATTTTACCGGGCTGAGAGTTGTTTTGTGTAAGGGAATCCTTTTTTCAACTCTAACACCCAGCTTTTTGCAAAACAGATCGAAATCCTTAAGCGATAAACAATGTATGTTAGGCGAGTTACTCCATT
>WOR8_10009234_pt1 | contig 12825 bp, 17 predicted proteins | sample DeeMarSeWOR38_10_FD_19890 | JGI IMG/M metagenome (IMG submission 19890) | reverse complement strand
ACGCTTGCCCAAGCGTATTGTTAATCTTATGTGCACCTCCATGTGCAAGATCTTCCCGTTTCAAGTAGATTTTTGCTCCACCAGTCTTTGCTGTCAAGTTCTTCGCAAAATAAAGCGGTGTAGGCCTTCCAGCATACTCTGAAAGGTAATATTCTAATTCCTTGTTGAAGAGCGGATCACACTTAGTCTGTAAATAGGCTTCCTCCAACTCGCTAACTGCTGACATTAACACCTCTGGAACAAAACGACCTCCAAATTTTCCAAATTTTCCATCAATCGGATAACTGCCTAGTTTTTTCATTTTTTAACTTCCTTTGCTTTTTTGATGAATTCAACAATTTTTTTATAACTCTTAATTCCAGGTTGCTGCTCAACACCGGTGGACACGTCCACCCCATAAGGTTTAACAATCCGCACAGCCTCAGCAACATTATCAGAAGTTAGTCCTCCAGCCAGAATCAACGGTTTTGGATGAATGAGTTGCCTAACGCGTTTGCTCAAGTCCCAGTCATGAATGGTGCCTGTTCCCCCATACAATCCTTCGACAAAGGAATCGAGGAGGACTCCGTCAAACATCTTTGCCGCCTTTGAAACAATATTTAGATTTCTAGCAGAGTGAGCATTGATAGCCCCTAAAAGCATCATGTTTGGAAGTTTGTGCCGAACAGCCTCTATGATGTGTAAATTTTCTCCGTGGATTTGAACGACATCAGGATTCAGTTTTTCATATTCTGATAGGTCTTCGATTTTTCGCAGAACGGTGACTAGAACGCTCTTAACAAAGGGTGGGACCTTTCTAATCAGCCTTTCAGCTTCAGCTAACGACAGGTTTCTCGGGGAAGAGGATACTCCAACTACGAATCCAACCGCATCGGCACCAGCCTCAGAAGCAGCATACAAATCTTCCTTTCGAGTTATCCCGCAGATTTTTACCCTTACTTCTTTCATAAAGCCAATACAAACTCCCTAACTTTCTCTTCAACGTTCTCAGCTGACATCACAGTTGACCCTATGAGAAATGCTTGAGCGCCACATTTTCGCAAAAAACGCACGTCAGCAGGCTTCATAACTCCGCTCTCACTCACAACGATCTTGCCTTCTGCACTGTTTCTCTCAAGAATCCTCTTGGTCACTCCTAAATCCACCTTCAGAGTTGCCAAATTACGATTGTTAATACCCACCAATTCAGCTTCCGTTCTTACAGCAGCCCGAAACTCCTCCCCAGTGTGGGTCTCCAATAGGACTTCAAGACCTTTGGAGTGAGCAATTGTTATCATATCACTTAAGCTACATTCGCAATAACCCCTATCAAAAAGAGCTTCAATAAGCAATGCAACGTTAGCGCCTAATTTTAAAGCTGCTTCCAACTGAACAGGGCTCAAAATTATATCCTTCATAAGAATAGGCAGCCTTGCTGTCCTACGCGCATCAACAAGTGAACATAGAGACCCTTTGAAATGTTTTGGTTCAGTTAATATGGAAATACCAACAGCTCCCCCCTTCTCCATACTTTCTGCTATGTCACATATGTCCAAGTTTTCTCTGATTGTGCCTATAGACGGTGAAGCAGCCTTGATTTCACTGATGACAGAGGCATGTTCAGCTTCGAGAATTGTCCTTTTCAAACTGGCTTGAAAAGTTGGCGCTTCACTCAACTTTTCGTAATATCCGCTATCAAGAGTTGCCTTCGCGCTTTGCGCTAGAGTGTCAAGAAAATCAGCCATACTTCACCTCTAACTCCTCAAGTTTTGACATGTCTCCACCAGAAGCTTTGATTAACGCTTTGAGTTTTTTGTAAGCTGCACCACTTTCAATTGATCTATGAGCTGCAGCCATTCCGTAATTGAAATCTTCTGCTTTTCCTCCAATCATTATTCCTGAGGCACTGTTAACAAGTACTATCTCTGTTTTCGGGTCATCAACAGTGCAAACGCAGTTTAGTATCTTGAATAGGATTTCAGCGCTTTCTTCAGGTGTGGTTCCTCTGATGTCTTCTATTCGGGCTTGCTTGACACCAAAATCTTTTGGGGTAACTTCCATTGTTGTAACCTCGTCTGCCTTCAACCATGCAATGGCTGTTTTTCCTAATGTAGATATTTCATCCAACCCATCTAATCCATGAACAACCAATGCTTCTTCGCAATTAAGCCTCTTTAATACATGTGCCATCGTTCCTGTTAATGTAGGGTCGTAAACTCCCAATAACTGTGCGTTTGCAGAAGCAGGATTCGTCATTGGACCGAGTATGTTGAATACGGTACGGATGCCAATCTCTTTTCTTGGCTTGATAGCGTATTTCATAGCAGGGTGGAAAGCAGGAGCAAACATAAAGCCTACTCCGATCTTTTCAATTGAATTCTGAACCTTTTCTGGAGTCATTGAAAGGTTGAAACCAAGTTTCTCCAATACATCGGCGCTGCCGCTCTTGCTAGTCACTGATCTGTTTCCATGTTTTGCGATTGTAACTTCAGCTCCTGCAATAACGAAAGCAGCTGCTGTGCTTATGTTGAAAGTCTTTGTTTTGTCGCCTCCTGTTCCACAAGTGTCCAGGAGCCGACCCTCCACATGAGGGTGAATTCGGCGGCAATGCTCGCGCATAACAGAAGCAAAAGCTATCAGTTCATCAACTGTTTCGCCCTTCATTCTTAGGGCTGTTAAAAAAGCGGCTATTTGCGATGTGATTCCTCAAGAGTGAGGTCTTTATTGTCAACGAGTTTTTGTACGCCTTCTCTGATCATTTATCATCGTCCTTCCAGAAAGTTTTTCACAAGTAGTTTTCCATCCTCGCATAGTATTGATTCAGGGTGAAACTGCACACCGTCAATGGGGTATTTCGCATGCCGAACGCCCATTATTTCTCCGTCATCGATAGCCACCGCGGTTATATTCAGACACTTTGGAATCGAGAATTTATCACCTGCGAGTGAGTGGTAGCGGGTTGCTTGGAATGGATTGCGGACGCCGTTGAAAATTCCTCTACCATCATGTTTTATAGTGCAGGTTTTTCCATGCATTAGCTTTTTTGCTGAGACTATTTTTCCGCCGAAAGCATGGATTATTCCTTGATGACCGAGGCAGACGCCAAGCGTCGGAATCTTACAGCTTACCTCTTGTAATATGGCTGTGCAAACCCCAAAATATTTCTTGTCTTCAGGAGTTCCTGGACCAGGAGAAATTACTATTCTATCTGGTTTAAGCTTCTTAACCTGCTTCAAGTTTATTTGGTTGTTTCTGTAGACTACAACCTCTGCTCCGAGTTCTCCGATATATTGTACAAGATTGTAAACGAAAGAATCGTAGTTGTCCATAACTAATACTGTCAAGTTGTTTTGCCTCCAGCTTTATTGAGAGCCCTAATCAATGCTTCAGCTTTATGGTCAGTTTCAAACCACTCGCGTTCAGGAACTGAATCAGCCACTATTCCTGCACCCACCTGAATGTGTGCTTCGTCTTTATCTGCGAATAAAGTTCGAATCGTTATGGCAAAATCGACATTACCATTATACGAAAAGTAACCAACAGCTCCTGCATAAGGACCTCTTTTAGCAGGTTCGAGTTCTTCAATAATCTCCATGGCGCGAACTTTAGGGGCTCCTGAGACCGTGCCTGCTGGAAAAACTGCTCTTAAAGCGTCATAAGATTCTCTGTCTTCTCTAAGATCTCCTACAACTTGCGAAACTATATGTTGGACGTGGCTATATCGGTGAACTTTCATGAATTCTGGAACATGCACGCTTCCGAATTTCGCAATTTTTCCCACATCGTTTCTAGCTAAATCTACCAACATCACGTGCTCTGCCCGTTCTTTGGGGTCTGCAAGTAACTCTTCAGCTAAACGCTTATTTTCGCTTGGATCTTTTACGCAAGGTCTTGTACCTGCTATAGGAAAAGTCTCAACTACCCGATTGTCAACTCTAACCAGCATTTCTGGACTGGAACCGATAATCTTTTTGTTGCCTGCTTTGAGGAAATACATGTAAGGTGATGGATTTATCTCGCGCAGAGAACGGTAAAACGTCACTAAGTCGCCTTTAAAACGAAAGTCGTAGCGTTTAGAGAGGACAACTTGAAATATATCGCCTGAGGTTATGTATTCTTTAGCTTTCTCTACGGATTTCTCGAAGCGTTCTTTAGTGACATTCACTTTTGGCTGATCGTAATCCAATGCGTCTGAGTTGATAGACTTCGTAATGAGAGTCTCAACTTCATCTATGCGGTTTTCACTTGAGTAGTAGTAAAATGCACGCTTTTGTCTATGGTCAAATACTATTCCATCATCGAAAAATCCTAGTTGGACATCCGGAAAGTTCAGATCATCTTTGGTTTTTTGCGGTAGTTTTTCCCAATAGTTAATTACATCATAAGAAATATAGCCAACTGCGCCTCCGACAAATCTGAAATTGCAATTGGGAATTTTGTTTCTTTCAACGAGTTTTCCGATTGTGAGCAGTGGATCACTTGATTTTTCTCTGGTGGTTTCTCCTGTTTTTTCGTTCCTGATTTTTATGTCTCCCTTCTTGATTTCAATGCATACTCTGGGAGCGAAGCCTATGAACGAATATTGTGCTAGTTTTTGTGGTCCTTCGATAGACTCGAGGAGATAAGCTGTTTCATAACGTTTTTGAAGTTTGGAGAAGATTTCAATGGGTGATTTGTAAAAAGGGAATTCCTTGTAGGTTAGTTTGTGTATACTAAATAGCTCTTGTGATTGTTCGGAGCCAAATGCGATCCCTCATTATTACACCTTCAAAGGTTCTAAACCCTACCTCAATGGATTATTTAAGGCTTTTGTGAACAAAAATGTGCATCAAGCTTTATTCAGGCAGCTTTCCAACCAAGCCATGTACGATTTTGAACCTTGAACAATTGGTAAAGCAATTATCTCTGGTACTTCATAACTGTGCAAAGCCTTAACGTTTTCCTCCAATTTCTCAAATAGACCTATGCGTGACTTCATTAAAACTAAGTATTCTTCAGCTTTCTCAATATTACTAGACCACCTGAAAAGTGAGAAGGCTGGACCCACAATGTTGGCGCAAGCAATAAGTCTCTCTTTGAGAAGCTGTTGCACTATCTTTTCTGCTTCTTCCTTGCTGCTTGTCATAACTAACACGATAATATAGGAATTCTGCAAATAGCTCATCTCAACTTAACGCTAAGCGCTCTTTTCTAAAAACTTTTGCTTACTCTATTAGACCTTAATTCAGGTTGCATCAACACATTTAAGGTTCAATAGGTAATAAAAAGGCGTAGCCGAGGTGAACTTCGTTTGATCGAGGAAAAACTGAAAGTGCTGAAGGTTATGAGCGAGATTACAAGTCGCATTGACTTGAAAACCTTTGCTCAAATGGTAGGCTTAAACACAGACCAGACGGTGGAACGATTGCATGATCTCGCTAACTCAGGGTTCATCAAGAAAATAGGTGGCGGTTACGGTATAACAAAAAAAGGCCAAACTATTCTAAAAGCAATTAAGCCGGTTTCAGAAGATACTGCGTTTTACTTTTACACAGGTTTTGAACAACCTACTGAATTTTCTGCAAAAAGTCTCAAAGATTTCTACGAAATAGTAAAACGCGTAGATATAAGAGCGCTAGATTTTCATCTTTATCGCGGAGATTTTGAAAAGTGGATTGAAATCGCGTTGAAAGACGCGATTTTAGCTAATGAGCTTACCAACCTGAAGAAATCATCTTTCAAGGGAGAAGCGCTCAGGTCTAACATACTTAAAGCAATAGCAACAGAATATGGTTTTTAGAAAGCTGTCGAACAGTTGTTTCTAATTTTTTGCGTTTTTTTCTTTATATAGTTGCTTCCACCATTCGGGTACTTTGGCTGTTTTCGCGTTATCCCAAGGATCGAAGGGTTTTATGTCAAGTATAGGCGTTCCTTCAAATGCGTCAAGACCGCGAACTGTTAAAACGTTAGCTTCTACTTTTACAAGCTTAACAAGTGTTAATCCAATAGGATTGGGGTGAAACATGGTTCGCGTAGCGAAAACACCTAACAGTGGCATGTCTTTGCGACCTCGAGGATGAACCTTTAAAATTCTCTTGTTACCTTCAGGAATCTCATGGAGCAGAAATAACACAAACAAGTGTGAAAAATCATCAATACCATCTAAGGCTTCAATTAAATCATTGCGGATAACAATCTGGGAGGTTCTAGTCTTATCTCTGACTTCGTCGCCAATAGCTGTTGTTCGGTTCACACCAATTGGCTTCAAAATAATCTCTTTTTCAGAAGACATTGTAATACCCACTTAATATTTGAGACTATATAAACACTGAAACATTCGGACCGGTTCAATATTTCTTCAGCTAGACCAGAGTATAACTATCTCTGATACAAGAGAACGCTGTTTCTATCATTTGTTGAATCTCAATATTGTCATCGATATTGATGCTATCTCGACGATCGTTGACAAGTTCATTCTTACTTTTATCTTTAAAAAAACCAAGAAAAATCAAAACAAAAAAGTGACGAAAGGTTCTTAAGCAATTAGGTATTCTTCTAAACGGCAAGAAAAATGCCACAAGCAATGCCTAGGTTTAAGTATTAGCTTGCTTCCTTTAAGAGGAAATGGCTGTATCAGCTAAAAAAGTTAAAATAGTTGGATGGAGAGGTGAGAGGTATGGAAAACGTTTACGCCGCGATGCTCCTTCATAAAGCGGGAAAAGAAATAAACGAAGAAAACGTGACAAACGTTTTGACAGCTGCTGGAATAACCGTTGATGCAGTACAAATAAAAGCTCTGGTAGCGTCTCTGAGCGAAGTCAACATTGACGAGGCAATCAAAGCTGCTCCGACAATGATGGCCGCCGCACCAGCACCAGCAGAAGCTACACCAGCAAAAGAGGAAAAGCCAGAAGAAGACAAGAAGAAGAAAGCTGAAGAAGAACAAGCCAAAGAAGATGCAGCGCTAGAAGGTTTGGGTGCCCTGTTCGGGTAAAACATCATTTCCTATTTTTTAAATCTATTTCCCTATCTTGATTATTTTGTCTCCTATAACTCAACACTTTCCATACCACAATAGGTAGCCACCCAATTATTATCATTAGAGTGCCTGGAAAACCCCCAATTTCTCGTTGAAGCAACGGCTTCAGCAAGACTAGAATTTCAGGTAGAAACGCTTCAAAAATTGCGAAGGAAATTGTCATGCCTATCACTACGATATAAGCTGCTTTCTTTCCATACTTCTTAAACGTCTGAACAGCGAGAATTCCAGCAAAAAAGAAATCGCCAACTCCAAGACCTCTCGGAGCAAAGCCAAAGAAGCTCAAATAACCTTCTTGCGCAGCAATAAGCGGAACATTTGGCAGGTGAACAAGTACTGGAAGTCCTAGTCCCGTGAACTGTTGTGCTGCAGTAACCATAGCGCCTGTACCCAAGACTAAAATAATATCCACTACCGTTAGGAGGACTGCAAAGATAAGTGTGGTTTTCCAAGTAAACAAAGATCCCAAATAAAGAATTATCAACACAGCAAATGTCAAAGCAAAAGTATCTAGTAGAATTGGGTACCACACAGGTGTTCCCTCATACACCACATTGAAGAACACGAATAATAATACGAATAATGTCGGAGGCTGAACGGCAATATACCATCTTTCCTGCGCTCCACTTTTTTTCACATCAACTATTATTGAAGTGAGAGCAAATACTGCCAAACCATAAAATGCAAATGCCCTATAAAGGGTTAAACCATCAATGAAAGGCTCCAGCAAACTAATTGTTCCCGCAAGCAAACCCGCGATCACAAATCCCAGAGAGAACAGTTGCGCATTTCTATGTTTCATCTCCGAAAAGAGATATGAAAAAATGAAGAGCAACAATGAATATGAGAAAAGAAACACTATCAGTATTATGTTTTGAAAAATCTGTCCTGGGTTAATAATAGAAACAGAAGCCATGATAGAAATGGCTACAACAATCATCACTACGAGCATAACAACATCTATCGTACGAAGTTCTCTTTTCTGAAAAGCAGTCTTCAACTTTCCTTCAGTTCGTTTGCTAAAGAAAAGAGCAGCAGTTGAGACAACTAACAATGCGAGTGGCATTGCAATGTCAAGGATTGGCATGGACAGCAAATAGCTATTCAGTCATTTATTTCTTTATCCTTAATCTTACTCAGCCAAATTTGAAATAGGGCATTATTCACCATTCAAACTGCACATTTAAGATAGCTAGCGATGAAAACAGAGCTTCTTCAGTCCTAACGGTTTCCGTTCCTTGTTCAGGAACAAGGTTAACCACAAAATCCACCAAGTCCTCCAAGTGATAACTTTCATCTTCCACGATTTTATAGAGTCCACGTGATGGCGCACCGAACGCTACTAACTTGTAGTCTGTTTTTCGCCACTGTTCACCCATTTCTTCCTTTATTTCCATGAAATTAACACCAAGCTTTGACGTTGCAATAACTAAGTCAAATCTGCCGTTTTCCACGAGTTTTCCAAACGAACATTTCTCCAATTTGACTTCATATCCCCAGTAAGCTGGAACGTCATCTCTGCTAACCGCTTGAACCTCGACGCGCTCATCAGCTGAAATTACTTGTAAGGTCAAACGTTTGCCTAAAGCCCATTGGTTTCCTCGCATAAGCACAGGCTGTTCAACACCAATATCCACGAGTATGCCTTCCTTAGTTCTTGATAAGGTTACTCCTTCTCGGTACTCTCCGACTCTTAGTTTCTTAGATTTCCTATTGAGCGGGTGATGAGGAGTTCGCAAAGGTGGCAAAATCCCCGCGTAACGCAAACTAGGGTTAATCTTGAAAAAGCATTTTCGAAGATACTGAGGTGTCTCCAAATAAGATAGCAACAGTGCAATCAAGCTAGCTTCATTTTCATGTTCACTTTTTCCATATTTATCAGAGTATACTATGATTTCATCTACTCTAAAAACCGCGGCGGCTCTTCCGATCAAACCAATTTTGGAAGTTTTCTCGCGCAAATGTGGAGTATCCGAAATTAGTGATGTAGGTATTGCTATTGCAAGCTTCTGTCTACTCATTTAACCGTGCTCCTCATTCTAAGATATCTTTCCATATCTCTACACTCAGCTTAAAAGTTAAGAACTGAATATAAAAGTGCGGTTAAATGGTGATGCACAATGGCCAAGTCGGTTTTGGATGACATATTCAAAATAAGTGAAGTTGACAAGAGTGATATGCTTGCATTCTGTGTTGAAGCCTCAAAACATTATCGAGAAGCTGACAGAGCAGCTGCAAAGATCTCTCTAGGTTATTCAAATCCTAGGAACATCATCGTTGCGGGTATGGGTGGTTCAGCAATTGGGGGCGAACTGCTTAGAGATTGGGCTCGTGACAAAGCCCCGATTCCAATAGAAATCAGTAGAGATTATTCTTTGCCGACTTGGGCAAACGAGCAAACCCTTGCTATTGTCATGAGTTATTCTGGGGAGACAGAGGAGTCTCTAAGCGCTTTTCTTGACGCACTAAGAAAGCGCTGTATGATTTTCTGTGTAAGCTCTGGAGGCAGTTTGCTGGAATTTGCTGAAAAGCTGAGTGTACCATACCTACTTGTTCCTTCGGGTATGCCACCGCGCGCTGCTCTTCCATACATGTTCGTTCCTCTGCTAAGGGTACTAGAGAAAGCCAACATCGTCTCGGAGGTTTCCAAGGAGCTTTCAGAGACAGTTGCTCTTTTAGAATATGTGGCAAATGAGAATGAGCCTGAAAAGTCTATGAAAGATAATTCGAGCGTTCCAGTGGTTTACGGTTTTGGAATTTACCGAAGCGTGGCGAAACGTTTCAAGCAGCAATTCAATGAAAACAGCAAAGTGCCTTCGAAATGGGATTTTTTTTCGGAGCTTAATCATAATGAGATAGTGGGTTGGGAGAATTCTGGAAAGCTCGGAGAATGCTTCTCTACGATTTTCATAAGGGATAAAATGGAGTCAGAAGCTCTCCGTAGCAGAATCGAAACAACAAAAACGCTTTTGCCTTCCAGTTCGAAGATGTTCGAAGTATGGGCTCAGGGTGAATGTGCGCTTGCGCGCATGTTCTCCACTATTTGCATCGGAGATTTCACAAGTGTCTATCTGGCAATTCTCAGTGGTGTTGACCCTACTCCTGTGAAAAATATTACTTTATTGAAGGAGAAGATGAAGCAGGTCGGAACTAAAGATAAGCTTAGGCGTGAACTTGCATTATTATCAGGTTCACACTGAAGTGTTTTCTTTTATGAACATATTGAATGCTTTTTCCGCGGTTTCAAGCGACATCATTTGTGGTGAACGTTTGAAAGCGTATGAACATAGCGGAATAAGTACCCCCGTCTGCTTTTTGTTAAGTGCTATCTTTATTGCTCTCACTATATCGAAGAGCACGCTGCCCGCATTCGGCGCGTCAATAGTGCTGAACTTCAGATCTATACGTAATGGAGCATTACAGAAGTAAGTGCCGCTTATCCAAAAGTAACTATCACGTTTGTTTTGTAGAAAATCTACGTAATCTGTTGATCCTGCAACGATTTCCGCTTTGTACGGTAGTGCAGATGCCACGGACTGAGTTTTTATGGCGCGTTTGGTTTCTCTTGTCCGTTCTAGTGTATCAAGTGACTCTGTTCCTCCACCAACATCTAACTGGTAGGTTTCTGTGATTTTAACCCCGTTGTTTGAGAGAAGTCTGAGCAATGTTTTGTGTAGAGCAGTGGATCCAACTTGATCAACAAGGTCATCACCAGCAATTGGCAATTGTGCATTTTCGAATTTTCTTGCCCATACCGCATCACTTGCTACATAGGTTGGTGTAGCATTAATAAAGGCGCATTTTGCGGTTAATGCTTGTTCAGCATAGTAGAATGAGGCGTTTGTGGCTCCGCTTGGGAGAAGATTCAATAGGATTTCAGCTCCCGCTTCGCGGAGTGTTTGTTCGACGTTCACGTCGGGGAGTTCACTGGGTTGGATTATAGCTTCAGCGCTCTTGCTTATACCATCTAATGTAGGGGCTTTCTGAACGATTACGTTTGCCATGGGAACTTCAATGACTTTTGGGGTATTGTTAGGCGTAGCAAATATGGCATCAGCTAAATCTTTTCCGACTTTTCGATTGTCTACATCAAAAGCGGCTACAACTTGGATATCGCTCGGTTTATATTCCCCTAGGATTGGATTACGTAATCCCACAGAATTTTCTGCAATTTTATTATAGTATCGTAAGCCTTGAATGAATGCTGAAGCGCAGTTACCTACGCCTGCTAATGCAACTTTAATTTTCGTCATCTTCGCCACCTTGTTTGGGATTTTCTTATCTGTGTTGCCCTTATAAAAACCATCGCTAGAGACCTGAGGCACCAGATTGGAAATGTTAGTTCATCTGAGGATAATCTCCAAATGTCGTTCAAAAAAGAGATTGTCATTTGCACCGAACATCTTTGTTTTTGTTTCGGGCCACTCTTACCTTTTTTTTGCTTCGCCGAATATACGTTTTAATTCTCTCTTCATAGTTGTAGTGTCTTGGGTTAATCCGAAGTAATCTGCGAAATAGTCGGTTGTCCTCAGAATCATTGTGCGCCCCGCGCGTTCAGCAGCAACTAAACCCATATCTCTTAGAAGTTTCACATGACCATAAGCGTGTTGACCTCTAGCTTGGATCACCCTTTTCTGCTGAACAGGTTGCCGATAAGCTATGTAAGATAGGGTTTTCAATGGTCCAGGGGATAGCAAAGGTCTATTTACAAGTTTTTTAACCAGTGGAGTGAAATCAGCTTTAAGCTGTAAAACATATCGATCATCCTTCAGCATTAAAATCTCAAGTGCCGTGTTCCTAGCCAAATACTCTTGCATAAGTAGTTTAGCATACTTCTTAGTTTTATTTTTCGAGCGAGTGCTCAGAACTGAGCATAACTCATTGATCGTTAGTGGGCGGCCAGCTACGTATAATGCTGCCTCCAAAAGCCTTAGTCGACGCTGCGTTTTCTCTTCTTGAGACTGTTCAGTCTTAGACTGCTTGTCTTCTGTTTGTATGTTCAAATTCTTCATTATTCAGATTCCCCAAGGCTATGTATAATTCTTCTGTTTCCTCATTTTGCCACAAATCCACTCTACCTTCTTGTGCCAGAAACAGCAGCAAAATAAACATGTGAACCGCTTCCATTTGACTAATCTCTTTTATGAGAGTGGAAAACTCGATTATTCCAGTACCTTTGACTTTTTCACTTAGAAGATCATAAAGCGCTTGCATGCTAACCTCAAGTTCAGCCAAGAACGAGTCGAACTGAGGCAGAAGATCAGTAACTGCCGGAAGGACAGGTTGGTTATGTAAAGTAGTCGAAGTAAGCTCATGCCTCAAAGGTAGAAACAGTGGCGGTGGAATAAAATCTGGAGGAGGCTTCGGAGGTGATGGAGGCTCCTGAAGAGCTAGCAGAAGCTTTGACTTCATCAGGTAGATAAGCGCAGAGGAATCCAACGCAACACCAGAAGCTCTGAAGTCCACCTTTCCTGTGCGTTCCATTTCTGAAAGAAAAGACCTGAGTAGGTAAGAGATGTTTACGTTCCAAGGCTTAAGCTTTTCAAGCTTGTTTAGCTCAAAAAGTATGTTCCATGGAGGTCTGAGATAAAAAGGCTTCCTTACAGCCGTTGACACTAACTGGTAGCCTCCAATAACTTAGCGGATACTACGTTCGACACTCCGTTCCGCTCGTAAACGCCGTAAATCTTCTGAGCTTTATTCACCATCTCAGGCTTCAACGTGATAACTATAAACTGGATTTCATCAGATTCTTCTACCAAGACGTCGGCAAGTTTGGATGTATGGAACGCATCCAAGTGAGCGTCAATCTCGTCGAGAATATAGAA
>WOR8_10005579_pt1 | contig 12825 bp, 11 predicted proteins | sample DeeMarSeWOR38_10_FD_19890 | JGI IMG/M metagenome (IMG submission 19890) | reverse complement strand
CTTGTAATGACCTCTAAATCTTCTGCAAGAAGATTTGATTCTTGTTGAGAATGAAACTTTGCTAGTTCCCATCCCTCAGAAATATAATACATCTCTCTTAGGGTTGATGATTTGTTTATCTTAATCATCTCTTTTATAAAATCAGCCATGTACATTGTTCGAAGAAGCATATATGCTCCATCAAGTGATTTTGCATTTCTCTCTGTTATATTCTTACCATATTTCCAAACATTTAATTTTTCATCAAATTTTATATTTGACTTTGTACGAGTAGGTAGGTTTACAAAAGGAATATCAGTTTTTTGAAAATCATCATAAATTTTTTCAGCTATTGCATTTATTTTTAAAATAACATTAGAATAATCTTTTTTCATAATCTAATCCCCCTCCCATTTATCTGCCCCTATCACAAAGGTAGGATTAATATTTTCAATATACAAATCGTTTTCATCAAAATCTCCTTTCTCAAGACCAGCTAGCTCAAAATTTATATCAATCTTATTTGCTGGAGGAATCGTTTCCAAATTCCATTTTATATAATTATTTGTAATCTTTGAGGGTTTTGGTGTAACTGTTCCAACAATAGCATCTTGGGGAATTACTGCATATAAGTTTAATTTTTGAGGAGTTTGTTTATAATTTACTACCATTATTCTACTTTTTGTAATTGTTCCTCCTTTATCATCTGTAGGAGTAACACCCACAAGGGTTGTTTGAACTGGTTCTCTCTTTATTTTTTCATATTCAATTAAATCTTCAATCCATACAACATCCATTATTTTTGTAATAATGGGATCTAATGATGGAACGGGTTTATCTAGAATATTTGCCGACTTCTTTGCAATCTCAGGTAAAATTTTTGTTATTAAATCGAATTTTTCCCGTGTCTTTGCACGTTTGACCTCTTTGTGTATATGATGTTGAACTTTTCTTGCACACTCCCTAAATGCTAGTTTTATTTCATTTTCTATTTCAGTTACATCTGCAATAGCTTCCTTACTTTCAGATGTGAAAGGAATTAGTGTTGAAGAAACATGAGTTAAAAAAATAGCAGGACCTGAAGGTATTCCTTTTCCAGATGGCTGATTTAATCCATACCTTCTCCAGTCAATAGATGAAATTGCCTGAGTGGTTACACAACCACCTTGTTGATAAAGAAGTGGTACTCTGTTAGCAAAACGTAGAATTTTTACAGTTTCTTCTTTTGGTAGATTTCCACCATATACAAGTCCGACTTCAACTTGAAAAGGATTTCCTGAATACACTGATGCGGGTCTTGACGCAGTAATAATAAACTCTGGAGAGATTTCTTGAGTTTCATGTTTTAAACTTCTTTTAATAAGTGTTTCACCAATCGGTGAGAGACAATCTGTTGAGGGTGCCATTATTTTGACTTTTTTAAATGCCTTATGTAGTGCTAGAAATTGATCTCTACTCATTTCCTTTGGATTTAGATCTTTATCTAGATTAGCCTTTTCAAGAGCAGATTTGGTAGTTCTATCCCCCATACTACTGAACTCTGTTTTTAAAAATGAAGAAAGTTTTCTGCTTTTCGTGTGTTTTGACATTTTTATAAGAGTTCCAAGTTCAACTCCATAAGGATGAGGTTTTATTTCAACTGATTTTTTTGGTAATGTTTCAGAGGTTCTTTCAAAGATATATTCTGTTCCATCAGGTTCTTTATATATAATTTGTGCATGAGGATTCACAATTGATGTGCTTTGTAAATAGTCATATACAAATCTTTTCCCTCTTTTATAATCAGCTATAATACTTACTTCAACACGAGTTCCACAAGGTTTTTCCCAATGGGTTGTATCCTTGTTAATCACTTCTGCACGATTTTTGTTTGTATCAATTGCTAGTTCAGTGATAATTGCAGGTCTATCCTCGTCAACCTTTGATATGATTTTTGCATGTTTACCAGTTGTAAGTTGTCCATATAAAACTACTGCTGAAATTCCTATTCCTTGTTGACCTCTGCTCTGTCTTATTGCATGAAATCTTGAACCATAAAGTAGTCTACCGAAGATGTGTGGGATTTGTTTTTTTACGACTCCTGGACCATTATCTTCAATGATTATCTTACATTCACCATCCTCATGGTTTTTAATTTCAACATAGATATCTGGTAATATATTTGCCTCCTCACAGGCATCAAGACCATTATCAACTCCTTCTTTAACACTAGTAATTAGAGCTCTTGTTTGATTTCCAAAACCAAGGATATGCTTATTTCTTTCAAAGAATTCTGCAACAGATATTTCCTTTTGTTTTTTAGCAAGTTCATGTGCTGTTATTTTCCCCAAAACAATACCTCCATTTATTGGAGAGCTATGCACCCAGCAACTGTAATAGAGATAGTTATTATAAAATTATTCATTAAAAAACAATTAGAAAACTCCAATGAAAGTATTATTGATAGGTTTTAAAAAAATAGGAAAAGTATAAGATATTCAGAATATTTCCAAAAATAATGCGGGAGAGGTTCTACAATTTATTTAAAAATTTTATTACAATTTTATTGTTTTTTACTGTTATATTCAGTATAAATTTGTTAATAAATTATGAAATATGTGTTGCTAAAAATGTAAATAGATTAAATGTTGGAGGTAATGGTGAGTTTAATTACTCATCTATTCAAGAAGCTGTTTTTGATTCAGTTAATGGGGACACTATTTTTGTTTATCCTGGTGTTTATTATGAGAACATAGTTATTAACAAATCTATCAGTCTTTTAGGTTTAGATAAGAACAATGTTTCAATTAATGGAGAAGATGGTATATATTCTATATTGGTTAAATCCTATGGAATATTGATATCTGGTTTTACAATTAGAAATAGTAATGTAGGAATTTTAATCTCAGGTAAAGATTTTGAATTTTGTAATATTTCAGATAATATATTTACAAATAACTCTGAAGCAATTCGATTGATAAACACTTCTAATAATAATATTTTTAGAAATTTAATAACAAATCATAGTAATTTTGGAATTGTGTTATACAACTCAAAAGAAAATGTTTTTTTTAAAAATACCATTGTTGATAATAAGAGAGGTATTTATCTTGGAAGATGGTCAAATAACAACTTAATATTTGAAAATAATTTTACAAATTATAACTATGGTCTAAATCTGGATTATTCATTTAATAATCAGATTATAGATAATCTAATACAAAATGGTGATTATGGTATATATTTATCAAATTCTAAAAACAATAATATCACAAATAATTATATTTTTTATAATGAACAAAGTGGTATTTACATAAGTAATTCAGATGAAAATAATTTATCTTCTAATATTTTTTTAAATAACAATCAAGATATAAATAAAAAAACAAATCCACCAAATATTAAAACTCCTGGATTTGAGATTTTATTATTGATTTTAATTATTATAATTATAACATTAATCAAAAAAGAAAAATAGTATTTTTTAACAGTTTATGTAACATAATTTAAAATAATTTTTTAATTTTAAATACTATTCCTAAAAATATATTATTTTTTTATAACAATTTTATAGGAAAATATAAATACTATGAGCAAGAAATATTATAATTAAGAGAAGGGAGTATCTATGGAAAAAGTTAAAAGATTTAATAGGAGAGATCTTTTAAGGGATGAAATTGGTTTTTTATTTTGGCAACTTGAAGAAATTGAGAATTTCTATCCCTGCTATAAAAGTATGTTAAAAAAGGAAGATTAAATTTTTTTTTATTCCTTTTTTTTATTTATTTTTTCGCTATTTTGATAATTAAGAAAATTATTCATCTTTTAATCGCTTTGCACGATTGCCCATTGCTTGATATGTTGCGTATTTATAGAGTTCACCAAGAGTTGGATAGTTAAAACAGGTATTAATAAATAAATCACTTCCTGCATTCATAATCAAAGCACTCACACCGAAATGGATTAATTCGGAAGCAATTTCACCAATAACATGTACGCCTAAAAGCTTCATAGGTTTACTTAAATCTCTATTAAATTCAAAGATAAGCTTTAAGAACCCCTCATTATCACCGATAATCATACCACGAGCATTTTTGTTATATGAGGCTTTTCCTAGAACATAATCTATTTCTTCCTCTTGACACTGCTCTTCTGTCTTTCCTGCCATTGAACATTCAGGAATAGTGTAAATACCAAGTGGTAATATTGGTGCAACATGTTCCTTATAAGGTTCAAGGTTGAAGGCCTTTATCATGGCAAAACGAGCTTGTTCCATTGAAGTTGAAGCAAGTGATGGTGGACCAATAACATCTCCAACAGCATAAATATCTGATACATTTTTTTTGGTCTCTGGATGTATAACTTGATAGTTATTATCTACAACAAGTCTGCCATATTTTCCAGTAATAATACCTGCTGCATTTAGATTTAATTCCTCTGTGTTACTACTTCTGCCAGTCGCAAGCATTATTGCTTCGGTATTTATGGTGTTACCAGACCCAAGTTTAAGCTCTAGTCTATTTTGTCTGATATTACAGGATTCTACACTATCAGATTTAAACAAATCAATTCCTATTTTTGATATACTATTTTCAAGGGCAAAAGAAATATCACGATCTAAAAAAGGAAGTAGAATATCTCTATTATGAACAACTGATACATCAACACCTAACACAGCAAAGGTACAAGCATACTCTAAACCGATTACACCTCCACCAATAACAACCATGTTTTTGGGTAATCTTTTAATCTGTAGTATTGAATCTGAATCATAAATTCGAGGATTCTTTGGAAAATTATCAGGTCTTCTTGGTCTTGATCCAGTTGCAATTAAAATGATTTCTCCATTAAGAAAAATTGGTTTTTTACCTCTTACTTCAACCTTAATAGTTTTCTTATCTAAAAAAGAACCAACGCCCTTATAGATGTCTATCTTATGTAGTTGCATATTATTTTTTACTCTTTTTCTTTCAGCATCTTTAACGATACGTTCATGATGAAGAAAGTCCTGAACAGTAGTCCTACGTTTGAGTGAAAGGTCAACTCCATATAGATGTCGAGACCTAATAGCTGAAAGAGCAAGAGATGTCTCTCTTAAGGTTTTATTAGGTATAGCGGTCCCTGCTGCAGCACCACCTAAATGGAAATCTTTTTCAACCATTGCTACTTTTTTTCCAAAATATGCTGCTTGAGCAGCGCCTTTTTCGCCAGCTGGTCCAGAGCCAATTACAATTAAATCATATTTTTTTACTGGTTTATTTTCAACCATTCATATCTCTCTATACAATAATTTTGTCACCTTCACATGCAATATCTATAGATATATCAAGTTCCTTAGAAATCTCATTTACTTCTTTTTTTATTTCTTCCTCATCTTTTGGACTTAAATGAATCAAAACAACTTTTGGAAATTCATCTTTAACGTTATGTAATTCTCTCAATTCCTTTTTTAATAATTTTGGACATAAATGCTTAGAATTTATTGCCCTGTTTTCAAGCCTATTTGGAAAAGTCAAATCCATAAGAATTATATCAGGTGAAATATGTTCCCAAAGAGCTGATAGTCCTGATCCTGTATCCCCAGTGTAAAATATCTTTTTTTTATCTTTTGAAGTGATTTCAAAACCTACTGTATCTACTGTATGATTTACTGGTAATGGTAAAATTTGATAACCTAGAATATCTACTATATCAAAAGGTTCCAGTTCAATAAATTTAAGTGAAGGCTTTTCTAAAAAAAATGGTATCTTTATTGTAAATTTTGGGTAGATTAAACCATCTACAAGATGAGATGAAAGAATTCTAAATGTTTGTGAAGTTGCATAAACTTTAGTTGTGTGATCAGTATTATTGAAAGCAAATGCTGGAATTTCTCTTATATGATCATAATGGCCATGGGTAAGTAATATTGCTTTTATTTTTTCTTGTTCAGAAAAAGTTAGCTCTGAAGCAAGACATCCTGCATCTACTGCTAAGACATTATCAATTAAGAAAGATACAAGCTTTGTATCTTTTGATTCTGCATTATGAGTGCCTAAAAATCGTATTATCACTTGATCAACCTCAATTATATTTTATGGCATAAAAGATTCCTTAAAAATCTTTATGCTTATTGCTTCCCATATTTATTAATGATTAAATTCGACGTAACTTTCTTGAAAGTCCTTTTGCAACATTTTTCATAACAAGCTTTCCAAGATGATTATTTTTATTCATTAGATTTTCTAGTTCAAATCTGTCTATTACAACAAGTTTTGAATCTACATCTGTTACTAAATCAGCAACTCTAGGTAAATCTTCAATTATTGCCATCTCACCAAAAATTTCTCCTTGACGTATCATACCGATTTTTGATTTTTTCTTTCCAGTTCTTTTAGCTCTAACCGACGCTCTTCCTTCTGCAAGAACAAAAATTTCACTTCCACATTCACCTTCACTACATATAATTTTACCAGCGGGATACGAAACCATTTTACAAATCTGAGCAAGTTGAGATAACTCTCCTTCTGATAAACCTTGGAAAATATCTGATTTTCTAGTAATTTCGGTTATTTCCATACCAATTTTTTTTATTTCAAGATCCTTCATTGCAAGTTTAAACATATCTTGAGACATAGAAGTTAATATTATATTTTCCACATCTGGAGGAAAATTTAGTTTTGCCATTCTAACAACATCAAGTCTTTCTACACCACGAAAAACCATCGATGGGCAATAGGCAACTGGAACAAATCCTAATCTGTCTAAAGTCTTTTGCATTCTAGGTGAATAAGCACTAACATCAATTTCAATATATTGAGCACCATATTTTGTTGGAGCTTGTTTAACAAGTGTTTCTAATAAAAAACCTTTAACTTCGTCATCAAACTCAATTAATTCTAAAACCTTTACTTTTTTATCAATGTTATCAACAGTAAATCCAATTGCACCTAAGGTTACATCATTATCCACTGCAACTAAGTAATGTGATTGATTGGTAGCAATCTTAAAGAAACCATAACTTAAACTTAGGTTTCCAAACAACTCAGGATTTTTAATTCTACCTCTCTCAATTCTAAGAAGTGGTGAGACTCCCTCTGACTGTAGTTCTTTTATATCAAATTTTTTCTCTGTTGGATAGCCATCTACTTCATCCTCAACTATTAGATCAACCGGTAGTCCAAGATTTTTCATGCTTTTTGCTGCCATTGGATAAATACTTGCAATAACCCTTGGATTATTTCTTCGCAAAGAAAGAGCAGTTCCAAAAAGTTTGGTAACAAAAACAACACTTTCTCTAGCAGTTGCAAGTTGATACTTGTTTGGTTCAAATCCTGTAGGATAAAAACCACACCTCTCACTAATTTTCTGAGCACCAGGATGTACAACTCTACATTCAGCAAAACCAAATTGGATCATATCAGAAACTGAGTCCATCAATCCCTTCATGATATCTGTTCCTGCACCTTTTCCTTTTGAATGAGGATCTACAACAAGACGACCAAATTCACCAATAAGATCAGAAAACCCCCCAGCTGTTAAATAAACTGAGCCAGTACCGATTATCTTATTTTTGTCCTTGGCAACCATAAAAATGTTATCATCAGAATATATACTTTTAGTTAGCCACATAGGATCATAAAATGATTTAAAGGGGTAATTTGGACCATAAATTTTTAAAAATAAATCCATAATCTTTGGAACATCACTTACATCAGCTCTTTTTATTTCCATACTATAGCCTCCCTCATGATTTCCTGTTTGACAAATTATAAAATATAACCCCTTTTTTTAATTTTCCCTATTTTTTTTAAGCAATTAATGTTGAAAAACTGTATTTCTAGGTCAAACTAACTTATTGAGTCTGTCCCCCATTCTGATTTTTTAGAAAATTAGTTTTACTCTAAATGATCAATATCTACTAGTAACTCAAGTTTCTTTGGTGGTGGATGCAGTCCTCTTTTAGCAAAGAAAGTGATTGGTTCTTCTCTTGTTTTTTTGATATATTTTTCAAATGTTTCAAATTTATCAAATTTTATTAGAGCAGCATAGTTCCATTCGCTTGAGGGTATGAATATATCTACTAAATCCAAACCGTCAATTTTATTTGCGACTTTTTTTAGAGTATCCTTTGCCTCTTTAAACTCGTCTTTGCTACCACTAAAATTTAAATAGACTATTGCGTACATTTTAATCAGTTGAGCATCTTTTGGCCCTTTAAAAATATTTCCTAATTATAAGGATAAAAACATCAATTCAATGTTTACTCTATTAGTAATTTTTTAGTATTGTTTTGTTCCAAACCTTTTTATACAAAAATACAATTTCAAGATGAAATGGGGAAAGAGGCGGAAAAAATATCAAAAAAAGAAATTAATCATAACAAGATAGATAAAAAAATTAGTGAAAAGAAAAATAATAATAAAGTGGAAAAATCAAATTCCTTAAAAAAAAGATTTCGTTTAATTATTCCAGTTATAATTATCATCTGTCTTATTGTGATTGTTGGATTTTTATTGACCCCTGAAGTCGTTGCTGATAAAGCAAAAGCTCAATTAATTATTAACTCTGGAGAAGTTCAGATAAAATCTAATGGAGAATCATGGAAATCTGCTAAGAATGGTATGTATCTTTATTCATATGATTCTGTTAAGACTAGTGATAATTCTTCAGCATCAATAATCCTTTTTGAAACAAGTATTGTACGACTTGATAGTAATACTCAGGTTACAATTGAAGAGCTTATTAGAGATGAAGAAACCAGTGTTACAATTCAACAAGATTCTGGAAGGACTTGGAACACTGTTTACAAAATAAGTGGTATTGATAACTATGAGATGCAAACTCCAACAACTGTTGCTAGTGTTCGTGGGACCGCATTCGTTGTTATTGTTCTGGAGAATGGATCATCGTATTATGGTGTAAGTCATGGTGTCTTAAATGTTTCTAAAATAACTGACGGTGAAATTCAAGAGTCAATTGATGTGAGTGGAAATGAATCAGTTTTTATTTACATTGATGTACCTAAGAAAAAAATTAAAGTAAAACCATTAGTAAGGGATGAATGGATCGATGAGAATCTGATTTCAGATGATCAGTTTGTTGAAGACTTAAAAGATGAGATTTACGATAGAATTGATGATTATATATCCCAAATAAAAGCTGAGTATGGAATTAGCGATCAAGAGTTGGATGCCCTAATTGAAGGTTATATTCTTGGATACTTTGACTTACCAAAAGATACTCCAAAATGGATTAGAGAATTATTTGAATTTTAATGAAGCTTGTGATTTTTAATGTCTAGTTTACTAAAAAATAAGCTTGCAAAGACGTTATTTGTTTCAATTATCATATCTATATTGGTGTCTCTTTTTCTAGTTGTAGGTTTTTTAGGTACATGGGAAACAAGAATTTCTGATGCTTTTTATGCTCCTAGTACTACCCTTGATGACATTATTATTGTAGGAATAGATGATTATTCCTTAGAAGAATTAGGTTTACTTCCATGGCCAAGAAATAATTATGCAAAAGTCATTGATCAGATTAAACAAAGTTCTGTAATAGGAATAGATATTATTTTTGATTTAGAAACAAATGTTGAAAACGATTCTGCTCTTGCAAGTTCAATTAAAAATGCAAATGTAGTTTTGGGAATGGAATATTCTTCTTTTACTTTTGTAGATGATGAACTTTATGGGGGTAGTCTTCTAAAACCTAACGTGGTACTTGGTCAGATTGGTACAGATTTTGAGTCAGGTTTTGTTAACCTTTATCAAGATTCAGATGGTGTTGTAAGGTCTTTTACACCAAAAATTACTGGAGTTGAGGATCATAATCATTTCTCAACAGTCATTGTTGAGGAATTTATTGGTATTGCCCCTAAATTTGAAGAAACAAGATTATTGATCAACTATTATGCTGAACCAGAAGGATATAATTACATTTCATTTTCTGATGTTTACAATGAAAGAATAAATCCAGAATATTTCAATGAAAAAATTGTACTAATCGGTGTAACTTCACCAGTTGAACATGATGATTACACAGTTCCTATATCAAATAAGGATATGCCCGGTGTGGAGATTCATGCAAATCTAGTTCAATCGATTCTTACACAAGATTATATCTATTATCAAGATGATTTATCTGCAATTGCTGTAATATTTTTATTTGGTATTCTTACAGGTCTTATTATTTATAAATTCAAAATACATATTGCAACAATTATTCTTGTTCTAATTGTAATAATATATGTCTTTGCATCTATATACATTTTTGATTCAGGAATCATTATGAAGATTCTTTATCCAATACTATCTATTATAATAGGTTCTTTTTCTCTTGTTGTTGTATATTATCGTACTGAGGAAAAATCAAGGAAATGGATAACCTCAGTTTTTGGAAAATATGTTTCACCTGTAGTAATTGATAATCTCATAAAAAATCCTAATCTGATAAATTTAGGCGGAGAAAAAAGAAATATAACTATTTTTTTCTCAGATATCAGAGGTTTTACTTCGATTTCAGAAAGACTTGAACCAGAAGATCTTGTTCATCTTTTAAACGAGTATTTGACAGAGATGACCTCAATTATAATTAAAGACCAAGGGTTGGTTGATAAATATATGGGAGATGCAATTATGGCATTTTGGGGTGCTCCTCTTGACCAACCTGATCATGCAAGAATTGCTTGTTCAAGCAGTCTCGAAATGATAGATAAACTAAAGGAACTTCAAAAGAAATGGAAAAACGAAGAAATTCCCTTGTTTAATATTGGAATTGGACTTAACAGTGGTAATGCTATTGTCGGTAATATGGGTTCATCTACTCGATTTGATTATACTGCAATGGGTGACAATGTAAATCTAGCATCTCGTATGGAAGGATTAAATAAACTATATGGAACAAATATTATTATTACTGAAAAAACCTATAAAATAGTAAAAGATTATTTTGAGATTAGAAAACTTGATGCTGTTAGAGTGAAAGGGAAAACTAAACCAATCCTAATATATGAATTGGTATCTGAAAAAAATAAACTCGATAAGACGGATATTGATTTTATCAGACTTTATGAAGAAGGTCTTGAGTTCTATTTTAAAAAGAAATGGAACGATGCTATTAAATCTTTTAAAGAGGCACTAAAGCTTAAGGAAGATTTTGCTTCTCATGAGTTTATTAAACGCTGTCAGAATTTTTTTAAGAATGCACCGCCTAAGGACTGGGATGGTGTTTGGGAATTAAAAACTAAATGATTTAGCTCTTTTTTCTTTTTCTTCTTATTAGAATAACCATCAGTGCAATTGCTAATAATGCAAATACTAGTTCAAAACCAGGTGCTGCTTTTTGTGTTTCATAAATTTCAATATATTTATTGTAAACAAATTCATAATATGTTATTAAACCTGTATCGAAACTAAATGCATAATCCCATTTACTGTCTCCATTACTATCTATTAGATAAGAACCACTATCAAGTTTGACTTTTGTTTTACCTTTTGTTACTGTATTATTAAATATATCAAAGGGATTTGTTCCATCCTCATCAATAATAAGACCTTTGATTTCACCATCAATAACTATTACATCAATTTGTACAGATAATGTTTTAGATATCTGGGCACTAAAGTTATCCTTAGCAGTAACTTTTAATTGATATAGTCCATAAGTTGACCATTTATGTGAAACAGTTGTAGAATTTCCACTTTCAATATAGTCTGTTGTTGTTGATGTACCATCACCCCATTCGAATGTAAATCTCAACATATCGTCTTCATCAGGGTCTGTTGCTGATACTGTGTAATTATAAAATATATTTTGCTTGCCAGTTAAAGGTCCATTTACAACTAAATTTTCTGGTGGATAATTACCAGTTGCAATTACAACATTAAATGTTTCACTATTATTTGCATTTTTATTGTCCATTACTGTTAGAGTTACTTGATAGGTTCCATTAGTTGAATAGTTATGAGTTACTACTTCTCCATAATCTTCTGTTCCATCGTCAAAACAAATCCATAATAAGGTTTACCGGCAGATGCATCTGCTACTGGTTTAAAATTATCTTCAGATGGAGGCGGTGGTGCGGGTGCTCCTTTTGTTTTAAAGTTCCAATTAGCTGATTTTGTGGCAAGTTTTGAGTCATTTGCAACAGCATACCAATAATAAGTTTTAGAATAACTTAAGCCACTCCAAATTATACTTGCATTATATCCACTTGAAACATTTGTATCTATTCCAATAAGGTTATTATTAATATCGTAAAAACTTACATTTAAATTATCTCCATCAGGATCAGAAACATTAACCTTCAAAATTGGATTAGTAATTACATTAATTTCACCATTATATGGTTTAATATTAATTGGAATATTTGGTGGATCATTTTGTGAATTAATTGTTAATGTAACTGTTGCATGACTATAAGTTCCATTAGGATCAGAAACATTGTAAATGAAACTATCGATAATTGATTCATTACCATCATGAGTATACATAAAAGAACCATCACTATTTAATGTAAAAATATCACTATGAACTGGAGCACTGATTAAATTTACGATTATTAAATCGCCATCATAATCTATATCATTATTTAAAACACCAGGGGCATGATACTGTTATGTATATTGTTGCGGTTATTGGTCCGCTTCCGTTGTCATCGGTTATTGTGTATGTGAATTGGTCTGGTCCGCAGTAGTTTTCGTTGGGTGTGTAGTAGGCGTAGTATTGATCATAGTTGGTTTGTCCGTGTGTTGCGGTTCCGACATTTGTTATTATTAGTTCGTCTCCGTCTTCGTCGTAGTCGTTGTCTAGTGCGTCTATTTGGTTGTCTGTAGAGTCTTCGTCTACAGTTTGATAATCATCTTCTGCGATTGGGTCATCGTT
>WOR8_10004999_pt1 | contig 12827 bp, 11 predicted proteins | sample DeeMarSeWOR38_10_FD_19890 | JGI IMG/M metagenome (IMG submission 19890) | reverse complement strand
GGGCGGGAGCGTGCTGCGGCTGCCGTTTATCATTCATACCAGTCTGGGGCATGAAATTGCCCATTGCTGGTGGGGAAACGGGGTATATGTAGATCATGACAGCGGCAATTGGAGCGAAGCGCTCACCACCTATGTGTCAGATTATCTATATAAGGAAAAAAGATCGGATACGGAAGCCAAAGCTTACCGCCAGCAAATACTGCGCAATTATGCCACCCTGGTAACTCCCGATAATGATTTTGCGTTAAATCATTTTGTCACTCGCCACAATCCTGTCACCAAAACAATCGGTTACGATAAAGGAGCGATGGTATTTCATATGCTCAGAAAATTGATGGGCGAAAAAGCCTTCTGGCAGGCCCTGCGGGAGATATACAAGCAACGACGCTTTAAACAGACTTCCTGGAGAGACCTGCAACAAGCATTTGAACAACAATCGAATCGTTCACTGCAGGCGTTTTTCCAACAATGGGTATTTCAAAAAGGTACGCCACGCTTTTATCTGGATGGTGTGAGCGTCGAAACATCGGCGAGCAAATGGAGAATTCGCGGTCGCATCGTGCAGCAAAAGCCCTACTATGCATTTCCGCTGACAATGGTGCTGGAAACCAGCGGACAAAAAATTGTCAAAAACCTGAACATTCCCGCCGACAATGCGATAACGTTTGAAATGGAGAGCCAAATGCCGCCCCAAAAGCTGATTTTGGACCCGGAAGTGAATATCATGCGACAGCTTTTTGATACGGAGATACCGCCGGCGATAAATTCCCTCAAAAGCTCAAAATCCATACTGTTCCTGGTATCCGATACCGCTGCAGCAGAACTGGCGAATTCGGCTAAACTGCTGGCGCTTTCACTGGGCTTAAAAAAATATAAATTTGTCTCAGCAGAGAATTTGAATCAAGCGCAGCTGCGTGAAAATGATCTTGTGATCATCGGTCACCCGCAGCAAGAAGTACTTTTGCGCAATATGCCGCCCCAGTTTGCTGTTAATGATCGTTCCTTTGTTTTAAATGATAGCATATATAACCAATCCTCGGATGTATTCTTTGGGGTTTGCAGACATCCATTCGACAACCATCGGGTTGCGGCACTATTTTTAGCGCTTTCTTCAGACCATGCCGAGCTCGTCGCTCGAAAGATAACCCACTATGGAAAATATAGTTATCTTGTTTTTCAAAATGGAAAAAATCAGGACAAAGGGTTTTGGCAAGTCGAAGATTCTCCGCTGGTATACAGTTGGAATGATAATGATACATAGAACCTATCTCAAAAATGCGTCTAAGTGCCCATGGTCCGCCGTAGGCGGATTGCGGGCCAACTCAAAATGCTCACATACTACCGTGTATGCCCCGCTTTTGAGCCGCCCCGCGCCTTGCCCTGAACCCATAGCCACATTTTTGAGATAGGTCCTAGATACACAGAGTTTGATATATGTTTAACAAGATAATCATGGGCGTAATCGTGCTGGTTTTTGCCGCCAGTTGTCTGGCAAACCATCCGGATTTAAGCCAACCGATCCTGGATCTTAACCGGGACCAACAGACGATGATGTCCGAGGTGATCCCGGAGCTGAAGAAAAACCGGATTATTTTGGTCGGCGAGCACCATAGTCAAAAAACCCATCATATGGTCCAGTTAATGGTTATCCAGGCTCTGTATCAATCCGGCGCCAACGTTGCCATCGGCCTTGAAATGTTCAGACATGACAGCCAGAATGCCCTAGATCGATGGATTGCCGGCGAAATGGCTGAAAACGAATTTGAGCGTACCTATTATGACAACTGGAACTTTCCCTATTCGGCGTATCGCCCGATTTTTAAATATGCTAAAGAAAAAAAGATCCCGCTGGTTGGGCTCAATCTTCCCCGCAAGATTACCCGTCAGGTGTCACGCCGGGGATTTCAATCACTTTCCAAAAAAGAAAAAGGTGAGCTTTCGGAAGTCGCCTGCAGGGTGGATGAGGCTTACATGAAATACATCCGCAAGGCGTATGGCGGCCATGCCCATGGCAATCTTAATTTTACCTATTTTTGTGAAGCCCAGTTGGTCTGGGATAACGCCATGGCGATCAATACTTTGGATTATTTGAGTGCAAATCCCGATACCGTAGTCGTCGTATTGACCGGAACCGGACACGCGCAAAAAGCCGCCATTCCGCGACAAATTCGCAGCCGCTCACCAATGCCTTACGCTGTCATCTTACCGGAAGTACCTGGAATGTTGGATGCCCACACGATCGGAAAGGAAGATGCAGATTATCTTATGTTGGATCTGTAGAAAGCAAAGATTTCAGGTTTCCGGTGTCAGGTGTCAGATTCGATAATTTAGGAATTGCAAATTTAGGAATTCAGGAATAAGAAATTGAGAACCAAAACATGAACTACTGTAACAATTGCGGCAATAGCCTGAAATACCGTATCCCACCGGGTGACGACCGACCCCGCTTTGCGTGTGATTACTGTGGAGCCATTCATTATCAAAACCCTGTGATGGTTGTCGGATGCATCCCGGAATTTGAAGATAAAATTCTGCTCTGCCGCCGCTCCATTGAGCCGTGCGCCGACAAATGGACGCTGCCCGCCGGTTACCTCGAAAATGGAGAGACGGTTTCCGCCGGCGCTGCGCGAGAGGCCTATGAAGAAGCATACGCAAATGTTGAAATATTAAAGCCCTATGCGCTGTATAATATTTGCTATGTCAACCAGGTTTATTTAATGTTCAGGGCGCGTTTGCTTGACCGTAAGTTTAAACCGGGAAACGAAAGTAAAGAGGTACGACTGTTTGCCGAGCAAAAAATTCCGTGGGATCAAATCGCCTTTACGGTAATCGAAGAAACCTTAACACAATACTTCAAAGACCGTAAGGATGGGTTGTTTCCTTTTTACATCGGCGATATACTATTAAAAAAGAAGTTCGAAACTGCTTAATATTGACTTTTGGCTTCGCAATTATCTATAAACTTACCTTATATGGACCTACTTTTTTGGAAAAAAGTTACGCCACGCAAACTGAATAAGATATTAGACGCCCATCAGTTGTGGTTCAGTTCCAGACAAAAAGAAGGCACCCGTGCCAACTTGAGTGATGCCAACTTGCGCGAGATTAAATTAGAGGGCAAAGATCTGCGCAGAGCCGATCTCAGCAACGCCAAACTCATTAAAGCCGCATTAAATATGGCCGATCTGAGAGAGGCCGATTTAATCGGTGCCAATCTGAGCATGGCCGATCTTCAAGAAGCAGATATGCGCGAAGTAAATCTTTCCCAAGCTGATTTGAGCAATGCAGATTTGAATCAGGCCAACTTAATCATGGCCAATCTGGGACAGGCCAATCTAAATGGCAGTAATTTAAAAGATGCCAATTTGTTTCGAACCTTTCTAAAAGGCGCCGAATTGAACAAAGCCAATCTGTCCGGCGCCGATCTGCGAGAGGCCAATCTGAGCCAGACAACTTTGAACAATGCCGATTTGAGCCAGGCGAATCTAATCATGGCCAATCTCAGTCGCGCGAATCTGATTGGCGTCAATTTAAAAGATGCCAATTTGTTTCGAGCCTATCTGAAAGATGCCGACCTGAGACGGGCGGATTTGCGCGGAGCAGATCTTTCCGGCACCAATTTGAGCGGAGCAAATTTGGAAGATGCAGCCCTCATGGAAGATCAGCTCATAACAGCCGTCATTGATGAATATACCATTTTGCCTGACGGTTCCAAAGGATTAATGAATTCTTAATCAATTGCAATGAATATGAATACAAACGAAAATAACTCCCAGCTACCGATCAGCCGCGAACCGTCAGATGTTCAGCTTCAGTCGGATGCGGACGCCCAGGCAGTGGTAGGCTATCTGCCGCAATCCGGAGATATCGAATCCGATGAGCGCATACCCATAGCCCAGGCGGAAGGTTACGATCCCTTGGCCATTGAATTGGCCTTGGCGCCTGCCGAGACCAGCTTCTCCGACAGGCTGTGGTTGATTATTCTTACTGTGGTTGGCGCCGTCCTGGTTATCATTTTCTTTCCAACCGAACGTTTTTTTAAGCCACGCACCAAAGATCTGGGCACCATGAGCATTGGCGGACCGACTACCGAAGCCGATCTGAACCAGACCAATTACCGCAATGAGCCGTGGTTCAGCGTGCTCCTCGAAATTGATCGGCTATATTTTGGAGAAGGCAAACTCAGCGAAGCTATTCGTGTCGCTGAATCCGCTCTCGATATCGTACCGAAGAAAAACTGGGAACGCTGGGAAAAGATACATTATCGGTACTGGGAATTGCTCTCGGCGGCAGGCAGGGTCCATACCTTAAAAACTGCAACTCAGGCATACCTGCAGATTCTTCCCGAAGACCCGTTTGCCAATTATTATTATGCCCAGGCCTTTCTTACGGCAACCAACCGCATCCGCTCGTTTACCACCGAAATGAAACAAGCCTATCGGCAGGAAGCCGAAGCGATTATCCGGCAGATAGAAAATGCCTGCAACTCACTCGATGCCCAACGCAAACATCCGGAAGCCCAAAAAAAGGAAGGTGCTTTTAATGCACTTTATCAAAAATTGCGTCTGGAACAGGCTAAATTATTTGTCTTGATATGGAGACTCGGCGGTTATCAGGAAGATAAGCATCCGGATGTCGTCTATCGAGACAACGCCTTGAATATCTGTGACAGTGCCGAACTGGCCGACTCGAAAGAAGCCAAAAAGTTAAAAATTGACATCTATAACCATATTATCGATCGATGGTATTGGTTTGAAGGGCAACAGGTGGTTCAAGGCGCAAATATGCGGCGCAAAATGCTCGAGCAGGCTGTCAGGACACTTAAAAAAGAACTTACCAATTAGAAACCATGGTGAAATCTCAGTCAAACAACCCGGGTGAAACAAAAAAAATATCCGGCCCTAAAATATCCTTGAGGGCAGGTGTGATCGGCATTCGGGATCCGAAATGGATTTTTGTGGCGCTGTGCTATCTGGCGGCGATCGCGCTGATGGGCCAAGACCCCTGGTTCGGTGATAAGCAATTTGCTTACAACCAGGGGCTTTTCGTGGGAGTTCTGGCCTTTCTCATTGTGGCTGGTTTTTGTTGGGAAAGTTACCTGTTGGGGCGCCCCCATGGCATAAATCTGATTTTACACGGATTGTTGATCGTACCGGTTGCCCTGCTGATCGGCAGAATTGCCGGTCTTCCGGCCTCCCCCGAAACCTCTTATGGCTTTTTGGGAAAATTCAAGGATTACATGCTGGGGTTAACCGATACCGTCGGTGTGGGCAGCATAGTCCCGGACTGGATTCAGGATGTCTTTCGAAATCCGGCAATTTTGATTCTGATTCTGTTTACCTCCATAGCCTTTACCCAACAAAAAGCCAATCGCAGATTCGCCCTGATTGTAGTGGCCTTTCTCATTCCGTCGATGCAAACCCTTTCCCACGATCCCAGACCATCGCTAACATTCGGCCTTGGCTTTCTGGCCCTGCTGGCCGGAATTGGCTTCCAATACAGCAGATACGGAGATCTGGTCGGACAGCAAAATATTCTAAACCGGCTGACAACCGTGGACGACCGTCTAGAATTAAAATGCAGTCTACGCATATCCAAACGGGCTATCGAGGACGGTTATGTCACGGAAGATGGTGTACTGGCTGTTATCCAGCGGGAGTATTCCAAACAATTTAAATTAAAACCGTTGGCCATCAGAGGAATTGCCCAGGCAATTTCGCATCGATTGGTCCGGGAACACCGCATCCTGGAATTACACGGCGATGAAAGAGGACTATTCCTGGTTCCCTATGCAGGCATTTTCAAAATCGACTCCATATTTGATGAAATCGCCATATGGATCCGGAAAATCCTGCTGACTGCCATTGTAATTATCTGGCTGATTTCTCCCATTGATTTCTTCCCCGATAGCATTCCGATACTGGGGGCAATCGATGACGCCGTCATCACCCTGGTGGGTGCCGGTCAATGGCTGGACACCTTCCGTCGACGACAACTGCCCGTCCCCAAAGCACCCTAGTTCGGTGGTATAACAGCCAGCATTTCACATGCACTCATTCGTAGAAATGACAGGCGCTGTTCAATCTGGTATAATTAACCGCGTAACCCTTCTATTGACTCATAAAGCTTAAATAATAGTCTCGGTAGGCAGCGTGCTGCTCAAGCTTAGCTTGCTATAGCAACCGGTCGAGGCGCACGGGTTCATCTGGCAAGGAGGTTGACGGTGAAGGAAACAGAATATTGTGGTTATTATCCGGGGGTCATCGGCAAAATTACCGAAGTACACGCCGTGTATTATAACCAACACTGGGGATTTGATGTGTCCTTTGAAACCCAGGAGGGCAGCGAACTGGCGAATTTTATCATGGAATTTGATGAAACCCGGGACGGCCTGTGGGTGGCCAAGCGAAACAATATGTTTGCCGGTTCGGTGGCCATCGACGGTCGCCAAGCTCAAGCCGATGGGGCCCGACTGCGCTGGTTTATCGTGGTCCCGGTGTTTCAGGGACTGGGTATCGGAAAAGAGCTCATCTCCCGGGCCGTTGAATTCTGTAGTCATCAGCACTATCCCAAAATATATTTATGGACATTTGAAGGCCTGGATACCGCGCGCAGCATTTATGAGAAACACAATTTCCGCTTGTGCGAAGAACATGAAATCGATCAATGGGGGCAACACATCAAGGAACAAAAATTCGAATTGGTTCTGTAGAAGTGGGTTTATGTTTGATCTAAAAACACTCTCGGCTGACGGGTCGGACTTTATCAAAAAGCTCAGGGAATATTTCTTAACCGTCGGTGAAGGCACGGTTGAACTGACGATCAACCTGGTAGTTATGGTGCTGGTTGAGCGATTTTATGATCAGCAAGCGCTTGGCATCTATGCCTACCTGTTATCGCTCTTATTCATCATCAGCTACCTTTCCGAGTTTGGAATTCCCCGGTTTACCGAACACCAAATCGCAAAAACAGATCGACATCCGAAAGACCAATTCGAAATTTTGTCCAAATCAGGCCAAACCGCCCTTTGTCTGAGCATTTTGGTGGCATCCCTGTTATTTCTCTCCGCAGGGTATGATGCCGCCCATACCCGAATCGGCGAACGCACGGCTGCATATCTGATCATCGCAGTCATTTTGCCCCTTCGCTGTCTAAATCGTCTCAAGCTGTCGGTGCTGCACGGATACGGGCAGCATGAACTCGTCGCCAAACTGCAAACCACCAAACGCCTAATATTTCTTGGGGCAGTATTTCTTTTATTGCTTGTTCGGGTTCCACCCTCATATCTTTTCCTGGCATTTTTAGGCGCCGAGGTATTTCTAACTGTTGCGACAGCCGTGAAACGCACATTACCCGGTATCTGGAAAATCTGGATAGGATTTCGCTCGGTCCGTTCAACCTTGTCCCAGGGGTATCAATATTTGTTTAGCGACGACGCGTTGGATGTTGTCCTGTATGTTGATTTTTTGATTTTAGGCATCTTTGTCTCTTCCTGGGAGCTTGGGGTTTATGCCGAGGCCTCGATTCTGGCTCGCTTTTTTTTACTGGTGCCGATCAGTATCAAACCGATTTTCCGGCGTCGCTACACAGTGATGACCGCGCAGGGGGAGTATCAGAACGCAGCAACGACCTTTCATCGTACGACCAAAATCATGTTCTACCTTCAATCCCTTCTAGCAATTTACGTATTGCTGCATTTTCCGGAAGTATTGCACACCTTCTACCGTACCCACGGCGAGGAATTACTTTCATTCAAAATATTTACGGTATTGGTTCCGGGATTGATTTATTTTGCCGCCGTCACCTCTCAAGAGGCCGTATACGAAGCCGGTGAACAGATAAATGTATTAAGAAAACTTGCCGTGATTATCGCCAGTGTCAATATCGTGCTGAATATCTACCTGGTTCCATTCGCCGGCGGTTTCGGCGCCGCCTCGGCAACATTGGTTTCCATGCTGGCATATTTTTTCTTATTCGATCTTTATCTGGACAAAGCCCACAAGATAAGAAAACTGCCCTTTCTGTTTGCCGGTGCCGGTGTGTACTTCATTTATATGCTCATGCGATCGCTAAACCTGGGCGTGGTGCCGGATTTATTGCTGTGTCCGATCATCCTTTTTTCAGTCCTTTATTTCATGGGATTTTTTAAGATCGAGGAAAATCTGCAAAAGATAACAATTCATCAACAAAACTTAATCGAAGGAGGTCTCAACCATGGAAGACATAAAGCAGGCAAGGCCGAGCCCGTTTAAAGATCTGAAGTCCAGATTTAAGTTTCCCGGCTTCAAATTCGGCGGGTCGAAGAAATTAACCTTTTTAATCGTGCTGGTGGTGATCTTGATGATCGCCTACAATTTATTTTTTGTTTACGTCGAGCCCCATGAATTCGGCATCAAGGTGGTTCGCATTGGGATGCACCGCGGGGTTCAAAAAGATGTATATCCATCCGGTTTAAATTTCATTTTACCGCTTGGTTTCCAGCAAATGCACCGCCTGCCCAAAGATGTTCAGGTCCTGGAATTGACCAACTATCCCAAGACTGCCGCAAAATTTGCCCGACAGGAGAAGGCGGCCCATATTCAGACATCCGACGGTTTTTTTGTGGATGTCGATGTCTCCATTCTATACCGCATCGTGGATCCCTACAAAGTCTTTACCACCATAGGCCCGGGAACGCTTTACGAAGATAACGGGATCATTCCGAAAGCCGAGCCGGTTCTCAAGGCGACTCTGGGAGAATTGACCACGGAAGAGTTCTATAACAGCCCTCTGCGGGTGGAGAAAGCCGAGGCGGCCAAAAATATGCTCAATAAAGAACTGGATCAAAAAGGCTTGAAAGTAGAGCACATCCTGGTGCGCTATTTCATATACAGCAAAGAGATTCAAAAAAATATCGAAGAGAAGAAACTCAAAGACCAGCTGGTTTTCAAAAACCAGGCTGAAGCACGCGCGGCTATCGAAGAGGCCAAACTTAAAAAAATTGAGCAGGAGGGTAAAGTCATTGTCGCCGTTGAGATGGAAAAAGGCAAAGCCTATGTGACCCGCAAAATCGCTGAAAGAGATTTATATGTCCGCAAGAAAAAAGCCGAAGGGGATCTGCTCATTCAGCTTGCCGAAGCAGAAAAGGTGCGGCTCAAAAATGACGCCTTACGAGGCCTGGGCGCCGAGCGCATGGTAGGCCTTAAAATGGCCGATGCGTATAAAGGACTTGAGCTGGTGGTCTTGCCCAGCGACGGCCCGGCCGGGGTAAATCCGCTGGATCTGGACAATGCGCTGAAATTATTTGACGTACGAAAAGGAGGTGCACAATGAAGCATCTTAGATTAGCCATAATCATGGTCGCCTGGCTTTTCGCAATTATGGGATGCATACCCCATACAACCGATTCAACCGAAGTCGGCGTCCGAACGGTAAAGTTTGCAATTTATGGAGAGAAGGGAGTTGAAGATCGCGTCTACGCACCCGGATCAACCTATTTTTTTCTGCCATTCATCAATGATTGGCACACATTTGACACCAAGCTCCAGAATCTGGAGATGACCTTTGCACATACCCGGGGCGATCGGCGGACCCGGGATGATTTGCTTTTTAAGACCATCGATGGCAACGATATTAGCCTGGATGTGATTATCGCCTATCGAATTGATCCGCAACAGGCGCCCTATATTTTACAGTTTGTCGCCAGTAACAATATTATGCTCCGAGACAAAGTCGTGAGAACGATTGCCCGCAGCAAGCCTCGAGATGTTTTCGGGGAATTAAAAACCGAAGAATTCTACGTTGCCGACCGACGTGAGCTTCAATCCCAGAGGGCCAAAGAAATACTTCAAAATATTTTGGGACCCATGGGCATTGTTGTGGAGAAAGTGCTCACCAAAGACTATCGGTTTAATCCTGAATACCAGAAAGCCATCGAAGACAAAAAAGTGGCCGACCAGCGCGTCGAGAAAAATAAGTCCGCACAACACGCTGCTTTGGAAGAATATAAACGCAAGCTTGAGGAAGCCAAGGGTGAGGTTAACAAGTTGATCGCCGATGCCGATGGCCAATACCGCAAAGCAAAAATCGAAGCCGATGTGTACTATGAACAGCAAAAACTCATTGCGGAGGCCATCAAGACAGAGGGTATCGCCACGGCCAAAGGAATTCAGGAAATGAACAATGCCATGACGGGTTCGGGCGGTGAGGCGCTGGTGAAACTGAGAATCGCCGAGGCGATCCAGGGCAAACGCATCATTCTTTTGCCGATATCCGAGGGCGGCATGAATCTCAAGACAACCGATATTAACCAGTTGATCGGCACCATGGGAGTGAAGGCGCTTGCAGGCCAATAGAATCAGTAATTCGGTGTCTGAGTCAACGACCCTCGCGTGCGCTGCACGAGATGGCTTGGATTTTTCCGCCGAAGGCGGTAAAAAACGGGGCACGACCGTGCCCTCATGGTTGGGCGGATAACCGGGTGCGAAGTCCTGTCCGCCGCGGCGGGATTTGAATATAACCATCATGATGATACTCAGATTACCCGTTTACTTGACGGATGTAAGCTAACTGAATATACTGCCGCCAAATGCCGCGTATAACTTGAAACACAAAGGGGGAACAAGATGGAAAAGGTTCAGGTCAAATTCGGTGATTGGATTGAGCAAGGCTTTAATCTGTATAAAGCCAATTTTGGACCACTGGTGCTGGCATCGCTGATTGTGGTGCTGCTCAGCGGGGTAACCTTTGGAATTTTGTCAGGTCCGATGTTAGCCGGTTTGGTGATCATCACCCTGGAGCTTATGGATAAAAAGGAGCCCAAACCCACGGGCGGGAAGGTTTTCAGGGGATTCGACTATTTTTTGAATTCTTTCCTTTTTGTCATCGGGTGGGGACTGGCGCTGATGATCGCTTCGGTTATCATCGGTTTCATCCCATGCCTCGGACAACTGGCGGCTATCTTTTTAGTCTATGCAGCCCAGGCATTTTTGATGTTCGGCATGTTTTTGATCGTGGACAAAAAGATGGATTTCTGGCCTGCCTCTATGGAAAGTATCAACATGGTCAAATCCAATTTCTGGCCGTTTCTGGGGTTTGCGGTGGTGGCGGCAATCATCGGCAGCCTTGGCGCTATCGCCTGCGGCATCGGTGTCATTTTCACCATCCCTATTCAGGGGTGCATCCTGGCCGTCGCATATCGCGAAGTATTCAACGGCGGGCGGGTCTCAGAGAGTCCTCCGGATATACCGGAACCGGAGGAGACACCGCCACCCGATGAGACCCCGCCACCTGAAGGGACACCGCCACCCGATGAGCCGATTCATCCAGAATAGCTTATGTTTATAAATCTGAATCTTTAATTTGTGTCTGTCATGCCGGTCCCGGATCAAGTCCGGGATGACGGATCCGGCATCCAGTAGCACAAAATTTTGAAAAACAATGGATTCCGGGTCAAGCCCGGAATGGCAAAAACAGCAAAGGCGTGGTTTTGCTAATTACGATACAACATCTTAAGAAAGTGGAGACGAGAGGTCAAACAGACTGTTTAGTTTACTTAGAATCTTAAGCATTTACATAGTGCAGGATAAAAATCAAATTTACACGACACAAACATTCACTCGCATCATACATCATATTTTGAAATATCTATGAACGTCGAAGATTTAATGCTTGTGGAGCCAAGCAGCCTGAGCCCGGGTTCAAAGAGCAAGGAGAAAGCCCGCTGGTTTTCATGGACCCGGCCACAATCATACTGGGATGTGGTCGGTGTGCACCTGCCGCTGGCACTGGTAACCGGTATTCCACTGCTGATTTCCTGCCTGGTTCCGTTGCGGCTATTGCCGATGATACCCTGTGCTTTCGTGCGCTTTACAGGTTATCCCGGTCCGTTCTGTGGTTTTACGCGCGCCTTCTGGGCCATATCCGCCGGACAGTGGCCGTATGCACTCACGAACTGCCCGCTGGCCTCAATATTGTATGTGTTTGTGGTTTGCGTGTTTATCTGGAATGCAGCGGGGCTTTGGGGTGGAATAATAATCAAACCGGGCACGATTTTAGCTTTAAGACGCGGGCAGGGCCGCAGGATTATCGGGTTGATTTCTGTGCTATTTTTGATAAACTGGATATATCGACTGAGCATGGGATTAACCTAGTGCCCCATAAATAAATTAGAAATGTCGAGCAGGATATTTAAATATAGTTGCGTTTTATAATTTAAAAAATTTCAAGCACCAAATTACAATACTCAAATAACAAATGGCTCGACAAGCTCACCACCCTGAGCCAAGTCGAAGGGTAAATCTCAAATTCCAATACCCAATGTTCTAAACTTTTGATCCGCCGGAGGCGGATTGAATTTTGGTTCCGCCTGCGGCGGAATCAAATCAATTCGAGATTTGTAAATTACGTATGGGAGAGGTAAATGAATCGAATTGTGATTATCTTGATTTCACTGGTTATCTTGCTTCCGTTCCTGTCCTTGGCGACGGACCAAAATAAAGATACCGATGTCGAACTGAAAACGTTTGCGGATAAAATCAGCTATGTGCTGGGTCAGGAGATTGGCAGCAGCTTTAAGGAATCACCCACAGAAATCGACCTAGAGCTTTTTATGCGGGGCATCAAAGACAGTCTAAATGAACAGGAATCCCTGCTTGAGCCGAATGAGGCCAATCAAATCAAACAGGAATTTTCCCGTCAGGTACAGGAAAGCCGGACAAAAAAAATAGCGGCCCTTTCTGAAAAGAACCAGCAAGCCGAAACCGCCTTCATGGCTGAAAATAAAACTAGAGAAGGCGTGGTTACCACCGAAAGTGGTTTGCAATATATGGTGCTGAGAAAAGGTGATA
>WOR8_10004998_pt1 | contig 12827 bp, 10 predicted proteins | sample DeeMarSeWOR38_10_FD_19890 | JGI IMG/M metagenome (IMG submission 19890) | reverse complement strand
AGGCTTTCTTTTGAAAGATATTCTTGATCCAAAGCGACATAAAAATGAGATTGCAATTCAGCCGCAGAACCGTGAGACATTCCTAAGAAATTGATAAACTCTTTATTTGTCCTCCGCGCAAACCCTTCAGCAATATTTGCCATCATAGCGACAGCCGCCCTTCTGGTTTGATCTACCAAGTGATATTCTTTTCCATAATCCTCAAATGCGCAAACTTGATAAACTTTATTAACCAAAGTCCTTGCTTTTTGCCAAGCTTCAATATCTTCAAACCGCCCGATCTCTCCCATAGTTTACCCGCTTTTTGGTTGTATCCTTCATCTAAGCTCCAACTTCCAGAATTCAAAAACTCCAGACCCCTAAACTCCCTAACTCCACAACTCATTTTAACAGCAGCATTCTTCTGGTGAATGTAAATCCCGTTGTTTGGATTCTGTAGAAATAAATTCCGGATGCCACCACTTCTCCAAATTCATTTTTTCCGTCCCAAACCACTTGATGGACGCCTTCCTCTTGAGGTTCATTAACCAGAATGCGTACTTTCTCTCCAAGAATATTAAAAATAGTCAACTTGACCTCCTCCGGGTGCGGAAGTGAATATCGGATAGTGGTGGATGGATTAAATGGATTAGGATAGTTTGGCAATAAGGAAAATCTCTGCGGGACATCAATAGGATTTTCGGTTATCGAGGTAATTGTGGTTGACAATATGATATTATCAAGCGCCCAGTAGGCGCCTCCCTCTCCTTTATAAACAAATGAAACATATTTTGGGGGAGACAGAATATTCACCTTGGTCAGAAAATCAAAGTGATTAACGGTATCGGAATTGTTACTGCTTAATTCCAACAACGTATCCGCAAAGCTCTGCAACGAATCATTTGTCGACGATGCTAGAATTAAAAGTGTATCTTGTATTTGGTCGGAGCCATAATCCCAATAGAATGCTAGTTCCAATGGGCTTGCGAGCAGTGGGCTGATTAGCCACTGTTCTTTTGAATTCAGTGAATTGGGATTCACTCGCATGGCATACCTGCCCATTGCCGGGAGGTAACTGACATGCCATGAATTAATCGCAGAATCACTTCCGGCAGTGACGATTTTCCAGGATAACGAATCAAGTGCAAATTCAAAATTCTCACTGAAGATTACTTCGTTGGAAAGCGAAGTAACTTGAACACTTTTGGCATCATTCCCTTTGCGCTGATCATCGCTCAACTGGACTTTGGCGCGAACACTCAAATTCGCTGTGGTATCGGGAACCGTCCAATCCCCCATCAAAACCTCGATTTCCTCTCCAGAAAGAACAGGATTGCTGGTTACCATTTGTGAAGAAAAAAGAATATTCCCGTCATCATTTGCAATGGATATCTCAAGCGGAATTCCGGCTGCTTCAGTCACCAATCCATAATTTCTGATGGTCACGCTCAGCAGTATTTGATTCCCTGATTGAATCATTTCGCCGTCATTAATGCCATTGATTTGATATAGTGCGACATCATGGGAGTCCGGCGAAAGCGGCAAAAAATAGGATGCACTGTTTGACACCAATTGCGAGGCATCAGCCTCATTTATCGCGCCAAGGTTAAAGGCATAGAACAAATGCTGACCGTTAATTATTAAACCCGCTGTATTCGATGGATTTGAATTGCGGAGTATCATTTGGCTTCCAGTCGCGAGCGTGACAGCATCCTGATCCCCGTATCCTGAATAGGTTAGTGAAATTGTTGGAGGCAGACCCTGAGTAATCGGATGACCGGCATTTTGGACAACTAAGTCTCCCGCATTATCGCTAATCCAGCTATTATAGTGAAGCACGGCGTTTCTAAAAGTTGAATTAGTCCGAAAGTCATATCCGATTTCCCCGCCCTCAATTATTAACGGCAAACTGCTCTGGGCATAACGAATCAACCCGCTTTGAAGGGCTGAAGCATTAATCGGGGATAATTCCGCCCCGGAGCTCCAGAACAGCAAATCGTATTCGCTCCAGGTTGCTGTGTCGGTCAGGGTAGAATTTTCGCGGATCACCTCGAATCCTGCACCGCTTAACGCCGATTCAATGACATTGGCAGATTGACCACGAGAATAAATTGTTTCAATAGCGGAATCCGTTTCTTCTCTTGGAATGTTATTGCCGGGGAAACCGGCTCTGGTACCGCCATCGTCGTCTATAAGAAGAACGCGGTATTGGGCCGGAGGCATTTCCACTTGTATCCAGAGGGGTTCCAGTGCAGTAAAAGTTGTATCGACCACGGTCTTAAAATAGCCAGGCTTACGAAATTCAATTTGAAGATCTCCGGCATAGACATCTTCAATTTCAAAATAACCTGATGAATTGGTAATGACCGATCGTTCCTGTGTTTCGACTACTACTCCACCAAAATAACTGGTATCGGTCAAAACTACCTGTCCGGCAATCCGATTAGTGGCTAATTGTTGAAGTGCCACATTCACCCGGGTTGCGCCGGTATCTGCAACGGCTACATTATAAAGCGTATCTGCTTCATAATAAGGCGCCCGGACATATACCATATAAGTTCCCTGCAGCAGCATACGGTGAAAATCCCCCACATCAGGATCGGTATAAACGGGCACACCGGCAAAGCCATCCACATCAATCTGGGCCCAGATGGGTTGCCCGGTTCCTGCGTCGGTAACAATTCCCCGAATGCCTTTAAATGTTTGCTCCACATATGATAAGAATGATTCTTTATTATTGGTCCAGCGCTGAGGCAATACACTTCCTGGAGGGTTCTTTGTATTCCACAATTCAATAGTCGTCTCCCGACCACCATGCCAGTAATAGATCCAATCCTGACGCCCGCCAAAAATAGCATACCAGTCACATCCGTTGGTAATTCCATTGGGAAATCCACCATTCAGCAAATCCTGATTGGTTGAAGCATATTGTAAGCTCACATCAATAAACCAGTCATCATCGGGGCAAGCTGAGTAACTGCCGGATGGAGCGCCGTTATCCCAGGGATAATTAACCACCTGCACTCCGCCGTGAAAATTAGCTGACAAATTGAAGTTATGAGCGGTTGCCAGCACCATCATCGCCTGAGTTTCCGGCTCCCGTCCCACGGTTGTGTTGACCGGATCGCTAATGCGGTCTGGGAAATCACGGTTCAAATCCACTCCATTGGCATTATACCGCCAGGCAGTATTTACGGTAAGTGTGTCCGCACGGTAAGTCCCATCGGGATTAGCGAGCGGGTTGATCCAGATTTCAACATTGTCCACCAGGCGTGTTGCCCGAATTCCTTCAGGAGTACCCTGTCCATACTGATGCAGTAAATAATCGATCAATCGCAGCATAAGCACATAACCAACCGTCTCATCTCCATGCATGGAGGATGTGTAAAAAAACTCCGGTTCGTCTTCTTCCACATCTACATTGTCAGAAATTTTTACCGCCAAAAGTAATTTTCCATTTACCGAATACCCAAAAGTATCCAAACGGCAGATTTGCGGAAAACTATCCGCATACTGCTTCATCATGGTTAAGTAGAGCGGATAGGAAGGGTATGAATCCCAATCCAGAATTTGCTCCGGTGTAAATGCCATTTGGGGTTCAAACAGGCTGCCGGGATGCGGCAGCCGCTCAATTTTATACCCGGCGTTATTAATATTAATCCATTGCCGATCGTTGGCATACCCATATACATACTTCCCATCGTATTTATCAATGGAAATCATTCGTGTGATCTGATCGAGCTCAGATATATCGTGAATTTCAAACCGGAAATAATATTCTTCGGTTTGCGCAAGCAGAATAGTATTGAAAACTAAAAGAGCAAGGAACAGACAAAAATTCTTCATTCGCATTCCGCTAAGAGTTAAACACTTACTGTGAAACCTCCTCCAGCAGCTTCTTGATTATATCCAACGGCTGAACACCTTCCGCTTCGGCATTAAAATTCGTAACTATCCGGTGGCGCATTACCGGAATAGCGCATGCCCGCACATCCTCCTCTTGCGGCGTAAAACGTCCTAACAGAGCGGCGCGTGTTTTGGCCCCCAAAATCAAGTATTGCGATGCGCGCGGACCCGCCCCCCAATTGATCCATTGTTTGATAAATTCCGGTGCCTCAGAGTAATTTGGTCGGGATAGATTTACCAATTTCACCGCATACTCAATGACGTTATCGGCAACGACAACATTTCTGAGAACTTTCTGGTAATTGATGATATCCTCTGCGGTCATTACTACGTTCAATTCCGGTTGATAACTTCCTGTGGTTGATTTGACGATATTGATTTCATTTTGAAACTGCGGATAATCTATCCACAAGTTGAACATAAACCGATCCAGTTGCGCTTCGGGCAGCGGGTAGGTTCCTTCCTGCTCAATCGGATTTTGCGTTGCCAAAACGAAAAATGGCTCTTCCAACAGGAAGGTCTCACCGGTGGCAGTTACTTTATACTCCTGCATGGCTTCTAGCAAAGCGGACTGGGTTTTTGGTGGGGTACGGTTAATTTCATCCGCAAGAACAATATTGGCGAATAGAGGCCCTTTAACGAATCGAAACGACTTTTTACCCGATGACATATCTTCCTCGATGATCTCCGTGCCTGTAATATCGGAAGGCATTAGGTCGGGTGTGAATTGAATCCGGCTGAATTTTAAATCAAGAACCTGGGCCAGGGTGTTAATGAGCAATGTTTTTGCCAGCCCGGGAACCCCAATGATAAGGCAGTGACCTTTTGAGAACAGAGAAATAAGCAATTCTTCAATGATCTCATCCTGACCAATGATCACTTTTTTTATTTCGGTTAATACTGTCTTATAGGCGTTAGAAATTCCTTCCAGTAGTTGAACATCTTTTTCAGCAACGTGATCTTCTGCTTTCATAAACTCCTTTCTAATGTTAAAAAATTATAATACAATTTTACCGAAACGTTGTCAATTCAAATATACATTTGAATATAACATTAGGTTTCGATGATGAATCGTCATTGTTTTTAAAAATCTACTTGAAATCTTTTGATCAATGAATATATTTGGCATTGAAAAATGTTTGTGCTCAATTTCGTAACTTTCTGAACGATATAGATAAAACCTGGTGTCTGTTCAGCGATTCTAACGGTCGACACTTTGGAGGAACTTCAATGCATTTAAAGATGGGGAGTTTAAGATGAACTTTCCGGGTAGAATGAACCAAAAGGTAGTCAGCAAGACCGATCCGATTTTCCCGGATGTTTGTGAACTGCTGGAATTTGATCAGGACCAGATAGAATATTTGATATACGAAGATTTTGAGGAGGTTGACTATTCGCTTTACCAGGATATGGACGATATAGACACGGATACATCGTGGCAACCGGAGAGCCGCATTATCGAAGTTTACTATTCCGATACGACTCAGGAAGAAATTGAAATTGAAATCGGATCGGAATTGGATGAGGCACTAAAACGGCTGTTGGGTTAATTCCCGCTAATACCGTTATGTCAATCCTTTCTTTCATAATGAATATTCCATAACACTTCCCAGGTTTCACCATTATCTCTGGATCTCTCCCAATTCCGGTCAAACTTATTCTCTGAAATTAAACCGGACCATTCGTTGTATCAGTTTTTTGCCATCAAAATCCTTGGTTTATATTGCAGACTGTCATTAATCGGCGTCCATAATGAGGAAGTCCTTAACCACCTTCCCCCCAATTAAGTGCTCCTGAATAATTCGTTCCAATGCATATGGCGTACAGGAATGGTACCAGACACCTTCCGGATAGACAACTGCAATGGGTCCGTGTATACATACACGCAGGCAATTGGCTTTGGTTCTATAAATGCCCCCTCCCTCGCTGAGATTTAATTCACTTAAGCGGCGCTTTAGATAATTCCAGGATTCCAGACTTTTTTCTTTTTCAGAGCATTTTGGCTTTGTTTGATCACAGCATAAAAAGATATGACGTTTTATCTTGTTTACGCCGACACTTTTGGCTTTTTCTATTAATTCATTTTTCATCATGACAAAAAGTTTCGAGTTTAACTTTTGAAGTCTGGTGCTATGGTTTTAAATTTCTCACATCAAACGTGAGACCTCAAACTTCCAATAGATTACCTGAATATCTCTATTGTTTTAATTATCACCGGTTTCAACGGATGATCCCGTAGTCGGGGATCACCGTTGTTTATTGGCACACGGGCAATCTTATCCACAATATCCATTCCGTTGGTGACTTTGCCGAACGCCGTATATTGATGATCCAACTGTGGTCTTGTGCCGTGCATGATAAAAAATTGCGAGCCAGCTCCGGCCGATACATTAGATTGCCGCGCCATTGATAAGACACCCGGTTCATGCCTAATGTCATTAAATTCATGGGGGATGTTAACGGCCGGTCCCCCCTGACCGTCATTAAATGGATTATTATCCTTGCTATTGGGATCTCCCGCCTGGATCATGAAATCCTTTATGACCCGATGAAACTGGGCATTATTGTAGAATCCACTTTCTGCCCTGGCAATGAAATTAAAAACGGTAATCGGTGCAACTTCGGGGAAGAACTCAAATTCCATATTTCCATAATTCGTAATCATCCTGGCTTTAATCCCTTTTAATTTGTCAGCCAAAAAGTCCAACCGTTTTGAGACTGCACGGGTGGCCAGTAAATCTGCTTTTAATTCTTTATTCTCATTTTGCAGCTGATCGGCTAGACTTGTTAAACGCTCAAGCTCCTTCTTATTAGTACATGATGTAAGCAAAACAGCGACGGCTATTAGCATCGCGAGTAAGCTAATGAAAGACTTCATTGTTTGTCTCCTAGATATTTAGTAATTGCCTATAGGCTGTAGGCAACTGACAGAAGCTGAAATTTATTACTAACTGCCAATTGTCAACTGGCTTTATACCGGGCCGCATCTATTACAGACCAGAGATGGATGATCCAGCCCAACAAAAATATCCACAACACTCCTGCAAGGATAAATTGAATGATTGCAAGAAGAAGTCTACCTTGCAGTAGCTGACCCAAACCAGGAATGATCAAACTGCACAAAGCTGCAATGACATTCCCTGTAGAACCTTGTCCGTTAGACATTTTTTCTCCAGCGTATTTTAATCAAATAAATAATTTAGATAGGAATATAACAGATTTTGTTAAAAAGCTCAACGATGAGGTTGATCAGGAAATGACCTGATCTCAAAATGCATAGTTCACTAAAATGAGACCTGTTAATCCCCCCGTAATCGTTGCACCCAATATAACATATGGAGTATCTTTTGATTCAAGACCACCCCTGGCGAAGAATACCATTAATCCACTTGTCAATCCGTAAAGCAATCCGAATCCAACTCCGCTGAGCCAGGGGCTATTCACATTCAAAGAAAAACCAATTAATAAACCAGCCAAAGTATTCCTCAAAGTTGAAGCAATTATTATCTCTATTTTGTACGGTTCCTTCGGCTGAAAAAAATGAGAGCTCCCAGGATTCCACCAATCATTGCACCTGCAATTAACGCGACAATCAAGTTCATTCTCAACCTCATTAGGGATTATTTATTCACTTGTTGCGAATCAAATTTGCCTTGTTTCTTTTTGTGCCGATGCCTGCCATGCCAAAACAAGATAGGACCCAACCTGCCATAAATCCAGCCGGGTAATCCGATTGTAATTGCAAAATTAAAAACAGTAATCAATACTGAAATCAAAAGCAAATTTATAACTGCGTTCAGGTAAAAACCTTATTCCCGATCTTCATACTATCCAGCAGCCTTTATAATCAACAGAATTTCAAATTGTGTTTTAATTGAATTGAAAAGTATCGTTAAATTCCCTCTGTAATTTGAGGATAGTCAAAGCAGAGTCTTCAAATGAAATTTAGATTTGCAATTGCCTGTATCCTTATATTATCACTTACCTCCATTTCCGCTGAAAACAGAAGTGCTGTTGGCGGCAGAGTCATCGAAAAAAGATCGCTTCAGCCGCTGATTGGCGTAAATGTGGTATTGCAGGGAACCGATATTGGCACAGCGACGGATACGACCGGATTTTTCATTATTCAGAACCTGGAGCCGGGGAGCTACAACCTCAGTTTTTTTTACCTGGGATATAAGACCGTTCTGAAATCAAATATCATCGTAAACCCGCGGCGAACCACATTTTTAGAAATCATGATGGAAGCAGATATTTTGGAGGGAGAAGCCGTCGAGGTATCCGCCAGTTATTTCGAAAAACCGAAAGAGGCGGTCGTCAGCACCCGGACGATGGATTTTGAAGAAATCCGCCGCGATCCCGGTTCTGCGCTGGATATTCAACGCATTATGCAAGCTCTACCGGCGGTGGTTTCCGGATCAGATCAAGTGAACGAGATCATCGTCCGCGGGGGAATTCCCGGAGAAAATCTTTTCTCAATGGACAATATCGAAATCCCCAACCCCAATCATTTTGGAGAACAAGGTACCGGCGGCGGCCCGATCAACATGGTGAATACCTTTATGGTTCGCCGGGTAGATTTCTATGCCGGAGCCTTCTCTGCCAAATATGGCGATAAAGCCTCATCGGTGATGGACATTACGCTCCGTGAGGGCGGAAAAGAAAGATTTAAAGGCGAGGCTGAAATGGGGATGGCTGGTGCCGGCTCATTGATCGAAGGTACCCTCCCAACGCCAAATGGTAACTATCTATTTTCAGCGCGTATGAGTTTTTTAGACTTAATTATAAAATCGACCGGGTTGACCGCTGTTCCCCGCTATCATAATCTGCAAGGTAAAATTGTCCTCAATATCAATCCGACTAACAAGCTTATACTTAATGGAATTTATGGCGCGGATAAGATAAACATCGAAGACGAAGGCACAGGCGGCTACTCGCGCGGCGCAGAAAATGTGGATTACAGAGGCGATCAATATGCGGCCGGAATGACACTACAGACCTTCTGGTCAAAAAAGATGTTTTCTAATACTACCGTTTCTTCAGTCAGAAACAACTGGAAAATTGATGTTTATCGCAAGCCCGGCAAGGAAACATATTTTATAAATAATTCCAAAGAGTATGAACATGGCCTAAAAACTGATTTTGTCTACCAGGTAAATAAAAGCACGGAAATCAATTGGGGGGCATCTTATAAAATCGTGAAATTCGATCATCAACTTTGGTACGAGCCGGACACGATTTTCTGGTACACCAGCGGCGCAACCGAGCCGGATAGTATTTTCCGCACCTATCCCGCCTGGAAAGATTTTCGAAGCGAGCAATCTTTCAAGACCGCATTTTATTCTCAAATCTCTCAGGACCTGTTCAAGAAAATGCGCCTCACCGCCGGGCTACGTTATGATTACTTTGACTATAATGGTTTTGACTCCTGGAGCCCACGCCTGGGTTTCTCCTATTTTGTCAATCATCAAACAACCTTAAACCTTGCTTATGGGATTCATTATCAATCGCCTGCCTATGTGGAATTAACCTCAAATCCAAAGAACAGGGATTTAAAGAGCAAATTTACCCGGCAATATGTGATCGGTCTGGAAAGGCTTTTCCGCGAAGATATCAAACTGACGCTGGAAGCCTACTACAAATCCTATCACGACGTACCGGTCTCGCGTAGCCTGACCACGGCTGATCCGTTTGATAATTATCAGGGTGAATATGTGAACGCAGGGACAGGCTATGCAAAGGGCATCGAATTATTTTTGCAGAAAAAGCTAACCCAAAATTTCTCCGCTATCATCAGTTATTCTCATTCGATCTCTCAGGCAAAGGATCCTCGATTTGGCACTTATTACGATTGGGATTATGACTACCGGGATGTGTTTACGTTCATCGGTGGACACAAAAGCAAATTGCAGCATCACGACTGGTACAAAAATCTCAAAAAGAAATTATGGTACAAAATAACTGCCTGGCTGCTGCCCTTGGCGGATGAGGTTGAGTTCAGTGTACGGTTTCGCTATTTGGGCGGGCGCCCTTTTACCCCTCCGGTTTACCATCCCGAATTCCAGCGCTGGCTGGTGGAAGAGCAGCAGGAGTTGAACCCGGTGCGTTTTCCCAAATATCAGCGGCTGGACTTCCGCCTGGACCGGCGCTTCTTCTTTGGCAGTTGGAATATGGTGGTCTATTTCGATATGATGAATGTTTACAACCAGCACAACATTTGGGAATACCAGTATAATGACGACGGTACAAAAGAGAAGGTATTACAATTTGAGATCTTTCCCGTGGGGGGATTGGTGGTTGAGTTTTGATTTTATTTCGGATGACAAAGAATTCCTTCCAGACCTCACAAACCTTGAACAATTTGAACTATCCCTTTATATTGCTTTGAACTTTTATTAGAATTAATACTCAATTAAAGAACCTTAAAAACGGAGGAGCTAACATTATGCAGGAAAGACCCCCTTTTGATTTACGAGATTTCAGGCCGCCGAGTTTTAATCCCAAAACGGTCCGTTTGGTCGCTATTGGACTGCTGGTGCTGGTCTTGTTATTTACTTCAATCTATACTGTTGAACCGGAGGAAGTTGGGGTGGTGCTGCGGTTCGGAAAATATAGCCGCACTGTTGACCCCGGGCTAAATTTTATCATCCCTTTCTGGATTGAATCACTCATAAAAGTCCCGGTGGAACGGCAATTAAAAGAAGAATTCGGTTTTCGAACTGAACAAGCGGGAGTCAGGACAAGATATACCACTCGTGAATATCAGGATGAATCATTGATGCTGACCGGTGACCTCAATGCTGCCGAAGTGGAATGGATTGTGCAATACCGCGTTGCTGATCCATATAAATATTTATTTAAAGTAAGAAATGCCCGGCAAACTTTCCGCGACATTAATGAGGCGATTATGCGGCAGATCGTCGGTGACCGCAGCGTAGATGAAGTGCTGACCATTGGACGTATTGAAATTGCCAACACGGTTACGCTAAAAGTACAGGAACTTTGCGATCAATACGAAACCGGCATTAAAGTCGATCAGGTTGTATTACAGGATGTTAATCCGCCCGATCCGGTTAAGCCGGCATTTAACGAAGTAAATGAGGCGCAGCAGGAAAAGGAAAAATTAATTAATCAAGCCAAATCCGAATATAACAAGGTCATTCCCAAAGCAAGGGGTGACGCACAACGGATTATTGAAGAAGCCAATGGTTATGCTTTTAAACGGGTAAATGAAGCAAAGGGTGACGCTTCTAAATTTAATTCTGTTTTCGCAGAATACTTAAAAGCCCCGGAAGTAACCCGCCAGCGGATTTATCTGGAAACCATGAATGATGTTCTTCAGAAAGTCGGCAGGAAGTTGATTACCGACGAAGAGGCAACCGGAATACTACCCTTATTTCAATTAGGAACGGAAGGAGGGGCACAGAAATGAAGAATCTAAAATTAATCATTATTGGAGTAGCTGCATTTATAGTTTTGATCATATTATTTTCTTCGGCATATATTGTGAGTGAAACCGAGCAGGTGATTATTACTCAATTCGGTAAACCGGTTGGCGATCCGGTAGTAACACCGGGGATGCATTTCAAACTTCCCTTTATTCAAGCTGTCAATTCTTTTGACAAGCGTTTCCTGGAATGGGATGGCGATCCGAATCAAGTTCCAACCAAAGATAAACGATTCATCTGGGTTGATACTTATGCCCGCTGGCGAATTCAGGATGCATTGCTTTTTTTCCAGCGTCTCCGCGACGAGCGCGGCGCGCAATCCCGGCTGGATGATATTCTGGATGGCGAAACCCGCAATGCTATTGCGAACCACGACCTGGTAGAGGTTATCCGCTCAACTAACCGTGAATTGCAATTTGGTGAAATCGCAGAAGAAGTTCTGGATACTGAGGCAAAAATCAAAATCCAACATGGCAGAGATAAGATTACCAGAATCATTATCGAAAACGCTTCTCAGCGGGTGTCGGAATTGGGTATCGAATTGCTGGATTTACGGCTCAAACGGATTAACTATGTGGAAGAAGTACAGCAAAAAATATATGAGCGGATGATTGCCGAAAGACAGCGCATTGCGGATAAATTCCGCTCCGAAGGTCAGGGAGAGGCTGCAAAGATTTTAGGCGATAAAGCACGGGATTTGAATCAAATCGAATCAGAGGCATATAGACAAGCGGAGCAGATTAAAGGTAAAGCGGATGCGGAAGCGACCGCGATTTATGCAAGGGCATACAATCAAAGTAATTCTTCGCGGGATTTTTATCAGTTCATAAAGACGATGGAAACCTACCAGAATACTTTAACTGAAAAGGACTGGTTGGTCCTTTCAACCAAGGGCGACTTCTTTAAATTTTTACAGAAACAATCAGGAAGATGACAAGCGTTCAAGTGTTAAAGTGTTCAGGTGTTCGAGTCTTATCTCCCCCTTTGGTAAAGGGGGATTAAGGGGATTTACCCGCAGGAGTCTCCCTCTGAGGGGCTCCTGCGATACACAATGAATCAAGGACAAAATTTTTTCTCAGGAAACTTCTATGTCAAATGACGTAAATGTGAATGTCATTTAATAACGGAGATTTGTTGTGATGAATATTATGTCCAGAGGAATTGCAGCTCTATTCATTACAGTATTTATGATGATAATAGCCAGTACGAACCTGTTCTCCGGAAACTATCCTCCCCGCTTTCAGGTCGGGCTTAATTTTCTGCTGGCATTTCCCCAGGATGAATTTAACGACTATGTGGATCACCCCGGGTTTGGCGGCGCCATTGAATTCTTGTATTCGTTTCCGCTGGTACCAATTTCAGTGGGAGTGGACGGCAGTTACCTGATCTACGGCAGTGAAACACGATCTGAAAGATTTAGTACGACGATTCCTGATGTTACCGTAAACGTCAACACTACCAATAATATTGCCTCCATGCATTTCCTCTTAAGAG
>WOR8_10004994_pt1 | contig 12827 bp, 10 predicted proteins | sample DeeMarSeWOR38_10_FD_19890 | JGI IMG/M metagenome (IMG submission 19890) | reverse complement strand
ACATCATTAAAAACCCGCAGCGCACCTTCCATGACGCTCATCGCTAAAGCACCTCCGGTACCTTCGCCCAATCTCATTTCAAGATCCAAAATCGGTTCAAGCTTCAAATGTCTTAGCATGATCCCATGACCGGGCTCTTCCGAACAATGTCCGGCGAAGAGATAGTCCGTTGCATATGGGCAAAGTGCATGTGCAATGAGCGCACCGGCGGTTGAGATAAAGCCGTCAATAACCACCGGATAGCCATGGAAAGCACCGGCTAAAATGGAGCCGGCAATTCCGCCAATTTCAAAACCACCAACTTTTGACAGTACATCCAATCCGTCATCGCGATTCGGTTGATTTAAATCGATCCCACGCAAAATGGCTTCTCGTTTTCGCACCATCCCTTCATCATCCACGCCGGTGCCGCGACCCACCATGGCGTCAAGATCAGCACCAGTAATTACTGCGCCAATCGCCGCCGAAGGGGTGGTATTGCCGATTCCCATATCTCCTGTTCCGAGGATTTCAACCCCTCTATCAAAAAGTACCGAAGCTTGTTGAAAACCAACCAAAATTGACTGTTTGGCCATTTCTTCGGACATCGCCGGTCCGCGGGCAAAATTGGCGGTGCCATTGCCAATTTTGTTAACCAGAAAACGATCACTTCCTTTCATTTTGGCTGCATCCAGCTCTGGAATTATTCCCATATCAACCACCCATACGTCAGCGTTTACATGCCTAGAGATTGCATTAATTCCCGCACCGCCCGCGAGAAACGTTTGGACCATTGCCCCCGTGACCTCCTGGGGATAGGCGCTCACTCCTTCCTTTACGATTCCATGATCCCCGGCCATCACCAAAACGGCTTTACGGTTGATTGAAGGTTTTAGAGTTTTCTGTATCCCACATATCCGTTCGGAAATTTCGTGCAGCCTTCCCAGTGCCCGCGTCGGCATCACCAACCGCGCCGTCCGTTCTTGAGCCCTTTCAATCCAGGTCGGATCAACAGGTTCGATTCCATTTAATATTTCTTCTAACGTCATTTTTTCAAATTCTCCTTTTGTCCTATTTTTTTATTTGAAAGGTTAATTGCCGGTTCAAAAAAAATCCCCAAGCACTATCGGCTTGAGGATTTACCATCTCCCCAAACAAAACTTAACGGCAGGTCTTCTGACTCTCGGATCTTTCTACTTTACGCGCCTTCCCAGTCCGCTTGGAGACGGACTAGTGGTTATCTGCGGATTTCGTCCCCGAACACAGCGGCGGGTCCGTACCGGAGTTGCACCGGTTTCCCTATTGAGCCACAAATCTGATTCCACCGTATTGTGATTTTGAAATCAGTATGATTTGGCACCATTAAGCTGTTTGTTTAATTTTGTCGTTCGGAATAGATGATTCAAATCGTTTTGTCAAGCTTTTCACGGAAAACACGTAAGTCTTCATAATTGCGGCAGATGATCTAAAATAGACTTGACATATTAGCGTATTTCAAATATTGGTAATTTTGCTAAGGTGCATAAGCTCAATAGGGAATCCCGTGTAAATCGGGAGCGGTCCCGCCGCTGTAACCCTGCTCTTTGCGTCTGAGCGTAAAGAGGCCCCTTTTAGCCATGATGTGCCACTGTTTCGACCGATCGGGATGGGAAGGTTGCTAAAGGGGCGGGGGAGCCAGAAGACCTGCCTTAGTAACCTGCTCCAACTCTGCGGCAAACGGAGGAGAGCAGTGTGAAGAGGGCTAAGAAAACTGGGTGCAACCCTTCAAGTCAAACGGCTTGAAGGGTTTTTTGTTTTAGATAGAAACGAGATTCAATTCAAATGGAACAAAGCTCAACCATAGCTATCCGATTTCGCGAAGCAACCGCCGCCCAGATTTTATGCCTTATCGTTGCCCTCGTTGGCGTTATCATAGTCTCGGCCGGTATGGGTTACATCAAGATTCCGCTTGCGGCGATCGCTAAAATAATTGCTACCAAAATTTCTGGCAAACTAAGTTTGATCGAGGGATTAAATCAGATTTTTCCTGTAGTGGTATTTGATGTTCGCTTGCCCAGAATATTGACGGCTGCTCTTGTTGGGGGCGGGTTGGCCATGTCCGGCGTTGTTTTTCAGGGAATTCTTCTTAATCCACTTGCCGATCCTTATACACTGGGGGTATCCGCCGGAGCTGCGTTCGGTGCTTCTTTGGCAATCCTATTAAACATCCATTTGCTGGGAACCTATTCTATCCCTTTATTTGCTTTTATCGGTGCAGCAAGTACGTTGATCTTGGTTATCTATCTTTCTTCCTCAGCGGAAGGCCTGTCTTCAAACAATTTAATTTTATCCGGCATCATCGTAGCGGCAATATTATCCGCCGGTATCAGTTTTTTAAAGTATGTTGCCGATGAACAGGTCTCAATTATTATTTTTTGGCTGATGGGAAGTTTTGGTTCCAAGACGTGGGCGGATGTTGCCCTTGCCAGTATTTTTGTTTGCGTCGGATTTCTGATTTTTGTCTATTTTTCCCGAGATCTAAATCTCATGTCTCTTGGAAACCGCACGGCTGCTTCCTTAGGAGTTGATACGAAAAAGGTGACTCTCATCCTTCTTTCTACCGCGTCTCTGGTGGCGGCTATTTGCGTATCAGTATCCGGCATCATTGGCTTTGTGGGCTTGTTGGTTCCCCACATGATGCGCTTTATCACCGGTCCGGATAACAGAAGACTAGTTCCCGTAGCACTGCTATCCGGCGGCATATTGCTCTTATGTGCCGACACCATCACCCGGGCGGTGCTGCCGACCGAAATTCCGATTGGCGTTTTAACGGCTTTAATTGGTGGTCCATTTTTTTGCTATATTTTTTGGAAACAGCAGAAAACAAGGAAACTTTTGTAACGATGCCTTTTGAATGCGAAAACATATCGTTTGGCTACACGGATACGAGAGTGGTCGAAAATTTTTCTATTTCGTTTGCCCCTGGAAATTTCTATGGCGTTATTGGACCGAACGGCAGCGGCAAAACAACTATTCTTGACCTGCTTTCGAAACACCTGGAGCCTGAAGTTGGTAGGATCTGCTACAACGGCAAGGATTTATCTCTCTATTCCAGAAAGCAGCTTTCAAAACAGATCGCATTGGTGCCCCAGAACTTTTACATAAATTTTGCTTTTACGGTAAAAGAGATTGTCATGATGGGGCGCTATCCGCACCTCCCAAGATTTGCTGCGCCTACCCCGGAAGATATTCATATCGTCAATGAGATGATGGAAAAAACCGGAATAGATAAATTTTCAGATCGCTTTATCACAGAGCTCAGCGGGGGAGAAAGACAGCGCGTTGTTTTTACCCGGGCCCTTGCGCAAAATACACCGGTGTTAATCCTGGATGAAGCCACATCCAATCTTGACATCAATTACTCCATCAGCCTGTTGAATATTTCCGAGCAAGGCGTGAAAAAAGAAGGCAATACAGTTATCGCTGTCATGCAGGATATCAACTTAGCTGCAGCCTATTGTGATTATCTGATTTTTTTATGCGAGGGCCGAATCGCCGCCCACGGCATCACCCGGCAGGTGCTGAACCCCAATACGATCCAATCGGTATTCAATGTGGACGCCAAGGTATATCACGAATCATATTCTGATTCATTGCAGGTGGTATTCAAAAAGTAATCGATATAACTAAGAAGAATGAACCATATGAATGAGTGTACTAAGTTTAACTCAATAATCTTAGTGTGGTATTTACTGTTTTTGATAAATTTTTTTTTGTGTTTATCTGTCTCCAGTGTTGATGCGGCTAAATTCAAAATTGAAAGCAAAGCTTCGATCATCGACCAAGGGGGCAGAAGACTAAAGGTTGTCAAACCGTATCAACGAATTATTTCACTTTACGGCGCCCACACTGAAAATCTGTATAGTCTGGGGCTGCGTGAAGAAATTATCGGCGTATCATCCCATGAAGTTTATCCCCCGGAAGCATTACAAAAGCCGATGTTTTCCTATCATGATGATCCCGAGAAATTTTTAGCTGCCAGACCCGATCTGGTATTGATTCGTCCGATGATTGATCGCGGTTATCCCCAGTTTGTCAAAAGACTCGAAAAAAGTGGCATTACAGTCGTATCTCTGCAGCCGGCCACCATTGATGAGCTTTACAGCTATTGGGAAATTTTAGGGATTCTGACCGGCAGACCTGAACGGGCGTTGACATTTATTCGTCATTTTCGGGATGCTACTGAAGACATGAAGGCGTTGACGCTGACAATTGAAAATAAAAAAAAGGTCTATTTTGAGGCCATTCACAATAAGATGAAAACATTTTCTCCGGATTCCATGGCAATATTTGTCCTTGAAACCGCAGGCGGAATTAATCTGGCGCATGATGCCAAACCGGTAAGAAACACTAATATTGCGTTTTACGGAAAGGAACGTATTCTGTCTCATGCTGCCGAAATCGATGTTTACCTTGCCCAATATGGTGCCATGAACAACCCGACTGTCGAGCGTATCAAGAAAGAACCCGGCTTTCAGGCCATCAAAGCCGTAAAAAATAATGAAATATATATTGTTGATGAGCGGATTGTATCTCGTCCGACATTGCGATTGTTGTACGGTATATTTGAGATCGGAAAAATTTTATATCCTAACATTTTTATGGGCGAAGCATTTGTGATTGTGCAAAAAGCAAAACAATTTTAGAAGCGATGATAAAACTGCATTTATGAAAGGATTGGTTGTAGCCGGCACAAAAAGCGGTTGCGGGAAAACAACCGTATCATTAGGGCTCATGGCAGCGTTGAACAAACGTGGTCTGAAAGTTGCGCCCTTTAAAGTTGGGCCTGACTTTATTGACCCCGGGCATCATACGCAAATTACCGGTTGCGTATGCCGAAATCTAGACGGCTGGATGCTGTCAAAGTCTTATAATTTAGAGTGCTTCAGGCGATGTTCGGAATCTGCCGATATCGCCATCGTCGAAGGTGTCATGGGTCTGTTTGATGGATATGATGGCAGGAGTGAAGCCGGTTCCACCGCTCAAATGGCCAAGTGGCTGAACCTCCCGGTGGTGTTGATGGTTGACGCCAAAAGCATGGCGCGCAGCGCAGCTGCCGTTGTCAGCGGTTTCGAGTGTTTTGATAAGGATTTAGTCTTTGCCGGTGTGATTTTTAACAACCTTGGCAGTCGCCGGCATTTGCATTACCTGCAAGAGGCCCTGACAGATAACGTTCAAATGTCATGTCTGGGTGGCATCCTGTATGACGATAAAATATCAATTCCTGAAAGGCATCTGGGTCTGGTTACCCAACAGGATCATCTGATCCCAGATAAAAATATCAAAACTCTGGTAAATATTATCGAAGCAAACATAGATCTGGATGAACTCTTAAAAAATCTGCGCCATGTAACCTTACCGGAACAAGAGAGGCAGAGGTCTTTTGATACCGGAGAAAAAAAAGTACGCATTGGCGTCGCACGCGACAACGCCTTTTGCTTCTATTACCAGGATAACCTCGACTTGCTCGAACAAAAAGGGGCTGAGCTTATCTTTTTCTCACCGATTTCAGATAAACATCTACCACCAGAACTTGATGGACTCTATTTCGGTGGAGGATATCCTGAACTCAATGCCCATCGACTTGCGAATAATGCTGCTTTGCGAAAAGAGATCAAAAAAAGTTGCGCGAACGGTATGCCGATTTACGGTGAATGCGGTGGTTTTATGTACTTATGCGAAGAATTATGGGATCAAAATGGGATCCGTTATCCCATGTCAGGTTGTTTTCCATTTACCACCAAGATGTTTGCCCGCTTAAAAGCCCTCGGATACCGAGAGATTACATTAACAAAGGACACCATTATTGGACAGTCGGGTCAACGTATCCGCGGACATGAATTCCATTATTCGGAATTGACCAAAGTAACAGCGGATGTCGTAACTGCTTATAACATCTCAGATCGAGTGGGAATGAAAAAGCCACCTGACGGTTATCTCGTCAATCGTACACTTGGAAGCTACAACCATCTTCATTTCGGCAGTCAGCGAGAAGCTGCTAAAAACTTTGTAGAATCTTGTTTAACTTATCAGGGCGAAAAGGAAAAGAGTGTATGAAACCCGAACAAATTGAACGTTTAAGTTTTCAAATCATCGATCAAGAAGCCGGTTCACATGAATTTACAACGGATCAGTGGGTAATTGTTCGACGCATGATTCATACCACCGCTGATTTTGAATACAAAAATATGATTCGTTTCCACCCGAAAGCCATAAACGCTGGGATCGAATCTATCCGCGCCGGAAAATCCATCATTACCGACACAAATATGGCCAGGGTGGGCATTCGGAAAAACGAATTGGAGCGCTTCGGTGTTTCGGTAAAATGTTTTATGAATGATGCGACCGTTTGTGAAATGGCACGTAATAACGGAACCACACGTGCCAAGGCTGCAGTGGATGTCGCCGTCTCGGATATGAAAGACGGTATCTATGTCATCGGCAATGCGCCGACAGCACTTTTGCGACTAATTGAACTGGTAGCTAATAACAACGCCCATCCCGCATTGATTATCGGTTTGCCGGTGGGCTTTGTAAATGCTGCGGAATCAAAGGCGGCATTGGTAGAAATGGATTATCCTTATATTTCCAATGTGGGTCGCAAGGGCGGATCCAATGTGGCCGCCAGTGTGATAAATGCGCTGGCCAAGCTGGCATTCGCAGAAAGTGCCTAAAATAATGAAATGAAAAAATTGCCAGTAATCTAAAGTGCCTAATTTAACATCGACAACAAATCGTCGATATGATGTTGCTAAGCGCCCACAAATACATGAGGTAAATATGAAAACAAAAACCGGAACGTTATATGGAATAAGCGTCGGACCGGGTGATCCGGAGCTGATTACCTTAAAAGCTGCAAAAATACTCAACCATGTCGATATTGTTTTTGCAGCAGCGTCCACCAAAAACAACCACAGCCTGGCCGTAAAAATTGCCAGAAATTACATTCCGGATACGACTACTGTAAAGATGCTGCGCTTTCCAATGACCAGGAACAGGAGCGAAACTCGGAAAGCCTGGCGAACCAACGCCAAAATCATCATAGAAGAGCTTGAACAAGGCAAAAATGTGGCCTTTCTCACCCTGGGCGATGCCATGACGTATTCCACATTTGGATATATCATAAGACATATTCAGACCATTGCACCCAACTTGAAAATTCGAACGATTCCGGGTGTCACCTCGTATCAGGCGGCGGCAGCCAGATTGAATACGCCGCTTGTCGAAGGCGAGGAATCATTGATGGTTGTCTCCGGAGCCAAAGGCGGTAATCAGCTTCGGGAGCTTGCAGGCAAGCCCGAAAATGTTGTCTTTTTGAAGGCATACCGCAATGTCGAAGATATCAAGGCGGCAATTGATGAGATCGGAAACTATCCCAGCTGCGTTGGCGTAAAAAACTGTAGTCATCCTGATGAGGAAGTCATAACGGACATCGAGGAATTGAGTAAACGAATCCCCGATTATTGGACCTTGATTATTGCCAAACAGAATAAACCAAATGGCTCATCAAACGAATAAAGCCGCTTACAGCCCGTTTTTGCTGTCTTTATCCGCATCTGTAGTGGTGCTATTTGCAAGCGCATTCCACATAGAGGACCTAAATATTCATGTTGTTTTTCTGAGACTTCTGTGGCCGTTGGTCCGGCTAATGATGTTTATTTCTATCGGCCTTTTGATTGGACAGATCATTGAAGCTACGGGATGGACGAGGACATTTGCCGTTTTAGCCAGGCCGTTGTTTCGGTTCGGAAATTTGGGAAACCAATGCAGTGCGGCGTTTACAACCGCTTTTTTTTCAGGCGTAACAGCCAATGCAATGCTGCTGGACTTTTTTAAAGAAGGGAAAATAACACGCAGGCAATTATTCTTATCCAATTTTATAAACCAGCTACCTGCTTTCTTTCTGCATCTGCCAACCACGCTTTTTATTGTTATTCCACTGACAGGCTTGGCCGGTGTGCTGTATTTCCTGATTACATTTATAGCCGTAATACTTCGAACCATTTTGTTATTAATCTATGGCCATTTTTATCTATCACAAGCTTCACATGAAACTCCAAGTGAAGTTCATCTGGTCTCAAAAATTAAGGATCAAAAAGTGGGGGAAACTTGGGATCAAATTAAATCACGATTGCTTCGTCGCATAGCAAGAATCGCAGCTTATGTGATGCCGATTTATACGTTGGTATTTGTTTTGAACTTTATGGGAATGTTTAATTTGTTGCACGAAGGTTTGGCCGATTATGTTGTCACGACATTTATGCCCATGGAATCACTTTCGATAATTATCCTCAGCTTTGCAGCGGAATTCACATCGGGTTTTGCCGCAGCCGGAGCATTGCTGGATGCGGGTGTTCTTACCATCAAACAGACTACGATTGCTTTGTTAATCGGCAATCTATTAGCTTTCCCTGTGCGGGCATTACGACACCAATTGCCAAGATATATCGGCATATTTTCACCCAAGATGGGCACCCAAATTCTTTTAATGGGTCAGGGCTTCCGGATAACAAGCATTATTTTTGTGGGAATAATTTATTATTATGTTGGATAATGGGAGCTATTCGATATTCATAATGCAATTCTTGTTTATTTAGAGAGTGAAAGTTTTAAAGCTGGCAAATGGAAAGTAAATGACAAAAAAACTGCGCACAGGATTTACAACCGGAACTGCCGCTGCGGCTGCTGCGAAGGGAGCGCTTTTAATGATTTTAGAAAAAAAAGCGCCTTCGCAGGTTTCGATAACGCTTCTAACCGGAGATACCCTGAAGATAGGGATCCATTCATGTAAGCGCGATGATGAGACAAAAGCGACATGTACCGTAATCAAAGATGGCGGTGATGATCCGGATGTTACTCATAAAGCCGAAATCGGAGCAATCGTCAAAATGTTAAGCTCCGATGATAGCTTAAATCGGAAAAGTGCGCTAAAAGTTGTTATTACCGCCGGGGAAGGGGTTGGACGTGTCACCAAACCGGGGCTTGAGGTTCCGCCGGGTGAGCCCGCCATCAACCCGGGTCCCCGGAAAATGATCACTCAGGCAGTTGACGATATTTTGCAAAAATACTCATTGCAATATCCGGTACAGGTCGAAATTTTTGTCCCGCAAGGTAAAAAGCTGGCCGAAAAAACACTTAATGCCAGGCTCGGCATCCTAGGCGGTTTATCCATATTGGGAACCACCGGCATTGTTCGCCCCATGTCCCATGATGCCTTTACGGCGACGATTAAGTCCGCATTATCCATTGCACAGGCATCGGGGCTGGATCATGTAATCTTGACGACCGGGCGTCGCAGCGAACGCTTTGCTCAAACCTACTGGTCACAACTGCCGGAAGAGGCCTTCATCCAAATTGGAGACTTTTTCAAAATGTCTTTGGAGTTTGCCTCTGAGAAAAAATTTATGAATATCTCACTGGCAGTATTTTTTGGAAAGGCAACTAAGATGGCCCAGGGCATAGCGCATACGCATGCAGCCAAAGCAAGCCTAACGTTGGATAAACTTTCCGAATGGGCCGAGAGAGTCACCCGGGATCGCGCATTTTCACAACACATTCGAACTGCGAATACTGCCCGACACGCTTTCGAAATTATCCAAAAAAAATATCCGGAAGTTATTTTTTATGTTGGAAAGCAAATTATAAAATCAGCGAAATCGTTTTTGCATTCAAAGGCAAATATCCGCAGCGTTATTTTCGATTACACCGGGGCGGTTGTTTTTGATTCTGCAAAATCATAGGGGATGCATCTTGCTATGGATCCGGTGAAAATAATCGGTGTGGGCATGGGCCCGCAAGATCTTACGGACATACATCTGAAATTAATTGAACAGGCAGATATATTGGTGGGGGGCAAGCGTTTGCTGGATTTTTTTAAAGATTCTACTGCGCAAAAACAAGCAATCGGGAAAAATATTGATGATGTAAGCAATTTTGTCAAAAAGAAAATGAAAAAACAGAACATCGTCGTGCTGGCATCCGGCGACCCCTTGTTTTTCGGAATCGGTGCGAAACTGGTAAGGGATTTGGGCCCGGAAAATGTAGCCATATACCCGAATATATCAACTGTGGCCGCTGCCTTTGCACGCATAAAAGAGCCGTGGAGTGGCGTGCAAATAATTAGTTTGCACGGCAAAAAAAATGAAAGACAACTGCTTAAGGCACTTGAGAAAGAAGATAAACTCGCCGTTTTTACTGACCCAGCGAAAAATCCGTCCTGGCTTGCAAAACGGCTTTTCGAAAACGAGATGATAGATTTTCAAATTTGTGTGTTTGAAAAACTTGGTTCTTCTTCTGAACGCGTTGGCTGGTATTCTCTGCGACAGGCGACCGTAATGGAGTTTTCTACACCCAATTTAGTCGTATTAAAACGGGGGGCTAAGCATTCGGATACGAAAACCAATCTTTATCTTGGCATGCCGGATAGCTGGTTTGCGCATCAAGAAGGGTTGATCACCAAATCAGAGGTAAGGGCTGTCACCCTTTCCAAATTGAGACTTTTGACGAACCATATTTTATGGGATTTAGGTGCTGGCAGTGGATCAATTTCGATTGAAGCCTCTCTTTTTGTAAAAAGAGGGCGAATATTTGCGGTAGAAAAAAACCTGCAAAGAATTGAACAGATTCGGAAAAATAAAAAGCGCTTCAACGTAAAAAATTTAGAAATTATCCAATCTGTTTTGCCGGAAGGCTTAGCAGATCTTCCGGCACCCGATCGCGTTATTATCGGCGGCGGCGGCAAAGATTTGACAAAAATCATAAAAGGCGCTGCCGCTCAACTTAAACCGAACGGAATTATAGTGATCAATACAGTGTTAATTCCTAACTTCCAGATCGCTAATGAGACGTTACATCGTTTGGGTTTCCAGACAAATGTTGTCCAGGTTCAAATCAGCCGCAACAAGGCTATGCCATGGGGTGAAAGGCTCGACGCCCAAAACCCGGTCTGGATCATATCGGGATTTCGGTATTGATGGAAAGAGGATAGGATCTGCAAATGGGCAAAATAAAGAATATTTACCTTGCCGCAATCCGTAACCCGCAATCCGAATTCAAAAATCCGGTGTTGTTTGTCGGTGCCGGGCCGGGAGATCCGGAGCTGATTACCGTCAAAGGTAAAAACGCATTGATGGAAGCTGATCTGGTTATTTATGCCGGCTCTTTGGTTCCCAAAGGTCTGTTAAAGTGGACAAAGCCGGAAACGAAAATTCTTAACAGTGCATCTATGCATCTTGAAGAAATCATCAATGAAATCGAAAATGCCTTTGCTGAAGGCAAACAAGTTGTCCGTTTGCATACCGGAGATCCCAGCTTATACGGTGCCATATTTGAACAGATGGCGGAGCTTCAAAAGCGATCAGTCCCCTATAAAGTGATTCCGGGGGTGACAGCCGCGTTTGCAGCGGCTGCTGCCATGGGAATAGAATTCACATTACCGGAAATTTCCCAGACGTTAATTTTAACCCGAATGGCGGGACGGACACCGGTTCCTGAAAAGGAAAACTTGGCATCGTTGGCTCAACATCAATCAGCGATGGCTATTTATCTGAGTATTTCGTTAATTGATGAGGTCGCCGCCATACTGGCGAGCGCTTACGGCGATCAGGCGGTATGTGCGGTGGTATATCGTGTCAGTCAGCCTGAAGAGAAAATTATTGTTACCAGGCTGAAGGATCTTGCCAAAAAAGTAAAGGATGAAAAAATTACTCGTCAGGCGTTGATCGTTGTCGGAAAAATCTTAGATATCAGCCACGAGAACCTGAAGCATAAGTCGAAGCTCTATGACAAAAATTTTAAACACGGACATCGTGGGTGAAGCCATTATTAGTCCCTTATGAATTTTTATTATGCTTTTCGATTGCGGTTTAAGCTTCTTTGTTACATATGAGCGATTCAAATAAAAATATATACGCCATTTGGGCCATTACCCCCAACGGGATCAATTTTGCAAAAAAAATTGCCATTGGCCTGCCTGTGGATATATTTGTTTCCGACAAGCTCACAGGGGCAGAGCGCAAGTCATCGACGTTTCGGTCGTTGTCTGGAACGTTGGCGAAAACATTTTATCAATATACCGGTCATATTTTCATCATGTCCACCGGTATTGTGGTCAGAGTTATCGCACCGCTTATTCGAAGCAAGACACAAGATCCGGCAATTGTGGTGGTCGACGACCAGGGCAACCATGCCATCAGTCTTTTATCCGGTCACCTTGGCGGTGCAAATGCGCTGGCCATTAACGTCGCTGAACTCATCGGCGCAAAGCCGGTGATCACCACGGCAACGGATGTCAATCAAATTATAGCTATTGATGTATTGGCCAAAGAAAAAAAGCTTTATATTGAAACTCCACAGACCATAAAAACCGTTAATATGGCCTTGCTCAAGGGGGAGAACATTTATCTTCACGATCCCTTTGGCCTAATGGTGGAAACGATTCCTCATGCAGTGCCGTGGCCGAATGCCGTTTTAAGCAAACGATCCGTGCTGGACGGTCAAAATGAAAAAACGGATAATCTCCCACGAGTATTCATTGACGATGTGAGTGTGGATTTACCGCCGGACGTCCTCATTTTACGACCGCCGACTCTGATCTCCGGTATTGGATGCAACCGCAACACGCCCATGGAGGAGATTAAGGATCTTCTTGAGCGTGTATTTGAACAATTTCATCTGGCCCGTCGCAGCTTAAACGGCATTGCATCCATAAAGTTGAAGGCCGATGAGCCCGGATTGCTTGCTTTAGCCGATAGTATGGATTTACCCCTCTATTTTTACGATAAAGAGGAATTGAATCAGATAAAAGAAAT
>WOR8_10009725_pt1 | contig 12831 bp, 12 predicted proteins | sample DeeMarSeWOR38_10_FD_19890 | JGI IMG/M metagenome (IMG submission 19890) | reverse complement strand
CCGCGGCGCCCCCGTGGCCGAAGATCTCGCTCCTGCCGTCGCAGTGCGGACAGAGGAAGTAGCTCATGTTCTCGATCACGCCCAGGATCGGGACCCCGACCTGCTCGAACATCCGGACCGCCTTCTTCACGTCGATCAGCGCAAGGTCCTGCGGCGTCGTGACCACGATCGCCCCCGCGACCGGGGTCATCTGGACCAGCGAGAGCTGGACGTCCCCCGTCCCGGGGGGGAGGTCGTAGTCCAGCTCCCCCCACGTCGTCCCGTGGAGGAACTGCCCCAGCGCCTTCATCAGCATCGGCCCCCGCCAGATGACCGGAGAGTCGTCCTCGAGCATGAACCCGATGGAAAGGACCTTGAGCCCGTCCGCCGAAGCCGGGAGGATCATCCCGTTCTCACCCCGCAGCTGGTGGTTCTTCAGGTTCAGGAGCGTCGGGATCGACGGCCCGTAGATGTCGGCGTCCAGAAGCCCCACGCGGGCGCCCGCCTGCCGGAGCGACACCGCGACGTTCGCGCTGACCGTCGACTTGCCGACCCCCCCCTTCCCCGAAGCGACCGCCAGGATGTTCTTCACTCCCTCGACGGGGCGCCTCCCTTCCATCGGACCTTTGGCCGCCTTCACGTCGGCCGAGACCCGGACATCGACCTTGCTTACCCCGGATACCGACAGCACCGCCCTTTCCACCGCCTCCCGGATCTCCGACTTCCTCGGGCAGGCGGGGGTGGTCAGCACGAGATCGAGGGAGACGTCCCCCCCGGAGACGGCAACGTTGCGGATCATGTTGAGGCTTACAAGGTCCCTTCCCAGTTCCGGGTCCGGCACGTGGGAGAGAGCCGAAAGGATGTCGTCGACGGATGCGGCCGTCCGACCCTCCTCCTTCTTCTTGAACAGGGACATTTCACTCTCCTTCGGGACGATATTTGTTCATGATACCACCCCGGGGAGCGCCCGGGCGTTGACGGGGATCAAATTCCCCTTTTTTGCTGCCGCGTTCTCCTCCATCGATTATAGTCAGAGGGATGGCCGACTCGCCCACGCGACAGATGAGACGCGCAGCGGCGCTCATGATGGCGTCGGTGTTCCTGAGCCGCATCCTCGGATACGCGCGGGACGCGGTGATCGCCTACCAGCAGGGGGCGACCCCCGAGACCGACGCCTACTTCGTCGCCTTCACCATCCCCGACTTCCTGAACTACCTCCTGGCCGGCGGGGCCCTTTCGATCACCTTCATCCCGATTTTCGCCCGCACCATTGCAGAAGGACGGGAGGAGGACGGGTACCGGTCGTTCTCCGCCATCGTCACGGTCATGGGGATCGCGATGCTCTTCTTCGTCGTCCTCTGCGAGCTCCTCGCCGAGCGGTTGATCCCCCTCATCGCCCCGGGATTTCCCCCGGACCAGATCCGCCTCGCGGCCCGGCTCACCCGGATCGTCCTCCCGGCGCAGCTGTTCTTCTATCTCGGCGGCCTCCTCATGGCGGTGCAGTACGCGCGGAACCGGTTCCTCCTCCCGGCGACCGCCCCGCTCATCTACAACGCCGGGATCATCCTCGGGGGCCTGCTGCTGGGGAAGACGGTGGGGATGGCCGGGTTCGCGTGGGGCGTCCTGGCGGGCTCCTTCGCGGGGAACTTCGCCGTCCAGGCGGTCGGCGCGCGGCGCACGGGCCTCGTGTTCTCCCCCCGCTTCGATCTCTCCGACCCCGGGCTGAAGGAGTTCGTGCGGCTGTCGATCCCGATCATGCTCGGATTCTCCCTCGTGGTGGTCGACGAGTGGATGACGCGGGTCTTCGGATCGTTCCTCCTCGCGGGGGCCATCACGTGGCTGAACAACGCAAGGCGGCTCATGCAGGTGCCGGTCGGGATCTTCGGGCAGGCCTCCGGGGTCGCCTCCTACCCGTTCCTGTCCGCCCTCGCCGCGCGGGGGGAGACGGAGGAGATGTGGGAGACCCTGTCGGCCACCCTGCGCTGGGTCGTGTTCGTGTCGTGCGCCGCGGCGGCGGTGACGGGCGTGCTGTCCCGCGAGATCGTGCTCGCCGTCTTCCAGCGCGGGGCGTTCACCATCGAGGACACGCTGCAGACGGCGGCCGCGCTCGCCTTCTTCTCGGCCGGGATCCCGTTGTGGTGCGCCCAGACGATCGTCGCCCGGGGGTTCTTTGCGTTGAAGGACACGTGGACCCCCACCCTGGTCGGCACCGGGGCATGGCTTTGCACCCTCCCGGTCTACTACTGGCTGACCCAGCGGATGGGGGTGAAAGGGCTGGCGCTCGCGAGCACCATCGGCATCTTCCTTTACGCCGTGGCCCTGTTCGGGATCCTGATGGGAAGGACGGTGGGAAGAAAGGGGGTCCCGGAGATCGGCGAGTACCTCAAGATGGCCGTCGCCGGGGCCGTTGCGGCCGCAGGCGGGACGTACGTCCTCGATCTGCTTTCCCGATGGACCTCCTGGGAAACGGTTCCGGGTGCGCTCACCCGGGTCGCCGCGGGAGGAGCGGCCGTGGCGTTCCTCTACTATCTCGGCGCGCTCCTGCTGCGCAGCAGGACGGCAAGGCGAATCCGCGGCGGGAAAGAGCTGTTCCGCCCCCCCCGGGGCCCGGACGTCCCGGAGCCTGTCGAACCGCCCGCCCCGGGGCCGGGGGACCCGCCGGCTACAGGCGCATGAACGTGTCCTCCCCCGCAAGGGCCCGCCGCAGCCTCTCCCGGTCCGCCGTGTTCTCCCCCACGCGGCAGCTCCTCCTGCCGAAAAGGCTCTTCGTTCCCCCCACGATCGCCACCCGCGCGAGCTCGATGCGTCTGGTGCGGAGGCCGAGCGCTCCCTTCCCCCGCTGTCGGACCTTCAGGAGAAGAAGCCCCAGCCCGACCTTCTTGGCGCGCCCCTCGCACACGACCCCCACGATCCGGACGGGTTCCAGGCTTCCCGGGGAGACGTGGCGGCGCACCTCGGAAAGGGCCTGTCCCGTGGAGTTCGCCACGACCACGGCGTACCCGTTTTCCCCGGCCATCCGGTTAACCTCGGCCATCTCGTGCTTCGCGAGGCAGAAGGGGAGAAGGAGGATTTTCTTCATTGGTTCCGCCGGGATTCCACCCGTCCATCATACCCCGATTCCCCGTTCCTGCAGGGGGGAAACCGGGAGCCCCTCGTGATCCGGCCCCTCGCCGACCGCATCCTCCTGATCGAAGGGGGGAAGGAGGGCCGTTACCCGTTTTCCCACTCCCTCTACCTGCGCGACGGGGGCGGCGTTCTCGTCGACTGCGGGTCCGATCTCGACGCGATCCTGCGCCTGAAGGAGGAGGAGGGGCTGGCGACGATCCTCATGACCCACTACCACGAGGACCACTTCCTCTTCCTGCACCGGTTCCCGGACGTGGAGGTGTGGGCGTCGGAAGAAGACGCCCCAGCCCTCGAGTCGTTCGACGTCCTCCTCGACCGATACGGCGTCGCGGGGACCGGCCAGGAGCCTTTCTTCCGGGAGCTGTTCTCCGAAAAGTTCCCCTTCCGGCCGCGCACCGTCGCCCGCCGGATCGCGGACCGCGAGCGGATCCGTTTCGGCAGGACGGAGGCGGTGGCGATCGTCGCTCCCGGCCACACGCCCGGGCATCTGTGCCTCCACTTCCCCTCCGAGGGGATCCTCTTTCTCGCCGACTACGATCTCACCGCCTTCGGGCCGTGGTACGGCGACAAGCCTGGCGGGATCGGGGAGTTTCGACGGTCGGGGAGGATGCTGGCGGAGATCGGGGCCAGGGTGAACGTCACCTCCCACGAGGTCCCCGTCCACGAGGGGAGCATCGAAGCGAAGATGGAGGGGTACCTCGCCGTCATCGACCGTCGGGAGGAACTGTTGCGGGAATTTCTCCGCCGGCCGAGGACACGGGAGGAAATCGTGGCGAGGCGGATCGTCTACGGCGAGGAGCGCCGGGGTCCCTGGTTCGACTACGGCGAGTCGGCGCTCATGGGCAAGCACCTGGAGGGGATGGCCGCCCGGGGGGAGGTGGTCGTCGAGGAAGGCCGGTACGTCCTTATTTCTCCTTGAGCAGGGCGTTCAGTTCGCGGCAGACCTCCCCGGGGTCGAACCCTTTGTGCCAGGAGGTGTAGAAGATCGTCTCCCTCTGGTTCGACTTGCACCGGAGGCACTCCGCCCCGAAGAGTTCCTTCACCTTTCCGCGCACGGACGGGTAACGCCGAAGGATATCTCCGAGGAACATCTCCTGCCGGATCGGTCCGGTCTTCGTCATCTTCTTTTTTTCCCCCCGCCCGAAGGTCCGTTCATTATAGCAGGAACGGATCGCTTCTTCTGGTTCGGCACGATGTAATACGTCGCGGAGCCGAACGCCACGACCTCTTCCTCCCCGTTCCGGATCTCGACGGATCCGGCCGCGATCGTCTTCCCGAGCCGCAGGATCGTCCCGTGCGCGGTGACGACCCCTTCCGGGACGGGCTTGAGGAAGTTCACCTTGTACTCCACGGTGGTCATCCCGGAGGAAAGCGGCATGACGCTTCGGAGCGCGGTCGCCACCGACATGTCCACGAGGGCCCCCATCACCCCGCCGTGCAGGGTCCCCGCCGTGTTCCTGAGCACCGGGCGGATCCTGCATTGCATCACGCTCTTCCCTCCGGCCGCCGACAGGAGCCGCATCCCCATCAACCGGATGAAGGGGAACGTGTTCACCCGCTCTCTGTAGAACTGCTCGTCGAACGTCTTCATCGCCTCTCCTTGCGGATCAGGATCCCCTTCGCGCGGCGCCCTCGCACGGGTACGGCGGTGAGGCAACCACCCCGGGGGAATGTTCCGACATGAAAAAGTTTAAGAACGTCCCCGGATGGGAAAGACACTTCATGAGGGGGCGACCCGAGCGGCCCGGTCGTAGTGGGAGAATTTCATCATGTAGGTCCCGCGCCCCTGGGAAAGCGACCGGAGGGAGGTGACGTACCCGAACATCTCCTTCAGCGGGACGAGGGCGGAGAGGTGGCTCACCTCGTTGCGGCGGTCGACCGAAGCGACCCGCCCCCGCCGGGCGTTGACGTCCCCGATCACACCGCCCAGGAACTCCTCGGGAACCGTGATCTCCACCGCCATCACCGGCTCCAGAAGGTACGGCTTCCCGTTCTCGTAGGCGGACAGAAACGCCTTCACAGCGGCCACCTTCGCCGCAAGCGGCGTGGCCGTCCCGGAGAGGAACTCCACGTGCGTCGCCTCCGCCTCCACATCGTCCACGGGGTACCCGAAGATTCCGGTGAACGCCCCCTCCCGGATGCCGGCCTCCACCCCGTCGGCGACCTCCTGCGGGAGCTCGAGCATGCGCAGGCGGTCGGAGATCTTTATCCCCGAACCCCTGCGGCCGGGGCGGACCTCCATGGCGATCCTCACCGTCACCAGGCGCTCCGCGATCTCGCGCTCGAACACCGTCTCCGCCGCGCCCTCCTCGCTGATCGTCTCCCGGAAGACGACCTGCGGATTCCCGGTCCGGACGGCGAGCGGTCCACCAGGATCTCGAGGTGCAGCTCCCCCATCCCGGACAGGATGATCTGGCCGGTGTCCGCGTCGTCCTTCATCGAGACCGTCGGGTCCTCCTCCACCATCTTCGCGAGCATCTCGCGGAGGCGGTCCATGTCGCGGAGGGTCCTCGGCTCCACCACGACCGAGACCACCGGCTTCCGGATCTCGATCGACTCGAGGAGGATGGGGGAGGCCGGGTCGCAGAGCGTGTCCCCCGTCCGTGCGCCGCGGATCCCCCGGACCGCCACGATATCCCCCGCCACGGCCTCGCGGATCCTTCCCTTCTTCCCCGCGTGGATCCGGAAGAGCCGGGCGACCTTCTCCTCCTCGCCGGTGGAGGCGTTCCACAGGGTATCCCCCTCGGAGACCTTCCCCGAATAGACGCGAAGGTAGACCGTCCTCCTGCCCTCCTCGATCATCACCTTGAACACGAGCGCCGCGAACGGAGCTGCCGGCGCGGGTTCGCGGACGACCGGCACCCCCGTTCTCGGGTCGTCCCCCCTCGCCGGGGGCACCTCGGCGGGGGAGGGAAGGAAGTGCACGATCCCGTCCATCACCGGCTGGACCCCCTTGTTGCGAAGCGCCGAGCCGGCGAAGACGGGGAAGAACCGGGCGGCCACCGTCCCCCGGCGGATCGCCCGCCGGATCGCGTCGGGAGGGACCTCCTCCCCGGAGAGGTACTGCTCCGCGACGCCGTCGTCGGCATCGGCGGCGGCCTCGAGAAGCGTTTCGCGGTAGCCCGCGACCCGGGCAGCCTCCTCCGGCGAGAGCGCGGACCTCGCCACGCCCGCTCCCTGGTCCGCGGCCGAGAACTCCATCTTCTCCATCGCCACCAGGTCCGCGACGGCGTGGAAAGCCCCCGCCGCGTCCAGCGGGACGGTGACGGGAACCCCCCGGGCGGAGAGCTTCCTCTCCATCTCCACGATCACCCGGTCGTAATCGGCTCCCGGCCGGTCGAGCTTGTTGATGAACGCCAGGCGGGGAATCTTGTGCCGGTCCGCCTGCCTCCACACGACCTCGGACTGCGGCTCCACGCCGCCGACCCCGCAGAACACGACGACCGCCCCGTCGAGCACCCGGAGCGATCTCTCCACCTCGATGGTGAAATCGACGTGCCCGGGCGTGTCGATCAGGTGGACCTCCGCCCCCAGCCACGGGAACTGGGTGACGGCCGCGGTGATCGTGATCCCGCGCTCCCGCTCCTGGGGGAGGTAGTCCATCTGGGAGTCGCCGTCGTGGACCTCCCCCATCCGGTGGCTCACCCCCGCGTAGAAGAGGATCCGCTCGGTCAGGGTCGTCTTCCCCGCGTCGATGTGCGCGATGATCCCGATGTTCCGGACCTTGTCCGCGTGGGCCATTCTACACGTTCCCCCGGAACAGGTTGAACGGCGAGGCGCCGGGGATCGCGCGGTCGGCAAAGAGCGCCGACAGGACCTCCACGATCTCCCCTTCCGGCACGTCCCGCAGATCCGCGAAGAAGTCCCGGATGCCCGCCGTGCGGATCTCGTGGAGGGACCCCGATGCGGAAAACGGCTGGACGGGCCGCACGGAGGATCCCCGCTCGTCGACGTCGATGCGGAACCGCTCGTCCCGGGGGCTTGCCACCTCGCCCCGGACGCCGGACGACGGGAGCAGGCGGGAGACCATCAGGGGAACGGCGCCGTACGCCATGGCGATCCCCAGGTCGTGCAGGTACTTCCCCACCGCGCGAAGCGTGGCGAGGTTCGCCTCCACCGGAAGGATCATCCGGGAGGCCCCCAGCCCCGACAGGGCGGAAAGCGCCCCGGTGTTGAACCCGTACAGGTAGTGGTCGGTCACCAGGGTAACCTGCCTCCTCGGGACGAGCCCGGCGAAGAGCCGGAAATGCCCGACGTCCGAGAGCACCCAGCGGCGATGCCCCTTGAGGACCGCCTCTTTCACGGTCCTGCGGAGAAAGGAAACGTCCGATTCCCGCATCGGCGGGGGAAGCCGGAAGAACGCCCGCTCCCGGAATCCCCGGTTCCCCGGAAACGGGTCCCGCGCGAGCGAGCGGGTAAACTCCACCACGGGGATGACTTCCGGGATCCGCGGCAGAAGGGCGAGCTGCTCGGCCCGGCAGCCCACGTAAAAAACGGTCGGCAGCTCCTCCCGGCGGCTCCCCGTGACCCGAAGCGTGGGCAGAATGGAGAGGCGCAGATTCTTTCCCGACAGGTAGAAGTCCCGGTCGAACTTCCTCGCGGCTTTCAGGAACAGGGCCGTCACGTCCGGCCACGGGACGGTGGCGCCCCTCCCCTCGACCCGGATCTCCCCCAGGGGGAGGTCGGACCGGTAGGCGGCGCGCAGGAGGGCCCCCGCGTCCGGCGGAATCTTCCCTTCCCCCCGCGCGCCCGCGCCGGAAACGCGGAAGGAGGACTCCCCGTGCACCTTGCCGTACGAAGCCTCGACGGCGACGACGCCGTCCCCGACGACGACCAGGAAGCGGACGCCGCCCGGGGGCAACGCCTCCATCTCCCGCCTGGCGGCACGGGTGATCTGGGCCCTCCCCCCGCCGCCGACGCGGAAGAGGAGGTCTCCCGGCGAGACGTCGAACGGGATCCTCACGTAGAGCCCTTCCTCGTCCGCTCGCATCGACAGCGCGGAGAACCCCCTTCCGGAACCGTCGCTCTGGAACTGCACGCGCAGCCGGTCCCCGCGCATGACGGCGGTGGAGGGAACGTGGGCCCACCCCTCCCGGACCTCCCGGATGGGGCCCACCAGCTCCCCCACGTTGCCCGTGGCTCCCCCGGCGACGACCTCGCAAGGGGCCGCGCCGCCCGTGAGGCCGGGGGTCTCCCCGCGGCCGATCACGCTCTCCAGCAGCCTTCTTCCCTCCTCGACGGCCTCGGCCTTCCTGCCTTCGCGAATCAGGTCGAGGGCCCGCCGGTAGGCGGAGACGACCCCGCTCACGTACTCCGCGCTTCGCATCCTCCCTTCGATCTTGAACGCGGCGAACCCGATCGGGACCAACTCGGGAAGGAAGTCCATCAGGGAAAGGTCGCGCGTGGAGAAGACCGCCTCCTCCCCGCCTGCGTGCGCGTAGAGGCGCCGGCACGGCTGGACGCACGCCCCCCGGTTGCCGCTCTTTCCCCCGAGGAAGGAGGAGAAGAAGCATTTTCCCGAGTAGGAGTAGCACATCGCCCCGTGGACGAAGATCTCGACCCCGGCGCGGGCGGTCGACACGATCCTTCGCACCTCGGAGAGGTCCAGGTGCCGCTCGAGGATCACCCGCTCCGCTCCCAGCGCCGCGAACACATCTGCCGCGGCGGAGGAGGCGCACCCCGCCTGCGTGCTGACGTGGAACGCCATCCCGGGAAAGAAGTCGCGCAAGACCCGCATGAGCCCGAGATCCTGGACGATGAGGGCGTCGGGGGAGAGCGGGGCGACCCGGTGGACCATCGAAATCGCCTCGGGGAGGTCCGCCTCGGTCAGGACCGTGTTCATGGCGATGTAGACCCGGACCCCCCGGCTCCGCGCGTGCGGGAGGATCCGGCACAGGTCTCCCAGGGTGAAGTTCTCGGCGCGTTCCCGCGCGTTGAACCTCTGGAGCCCGAGGTAGACCGCATCCGCCCCCGCGGCAACGGCGGCGAAATACGCTTCCACCGAGCCCGCCGGAGCCAGCAGCTCCGGAAACGGGAACCGGGCAGGCGCCCCGGGGCCGGGCGAGGAGCGCTCCCCGCCGTTCCCCCGCCCCCTGCTTCTTGCGGGGAAGGTCTTCCCTTTCCGGCACTCCTTCACGGGGAGCGGCGCTCCTTCCGGGCTCCCCGGCCGCAAATCCTTGTCCGGCAGGACGGATCGCCCCTTTTCGTTTGACTTTCATCTTACATCCGATAGACTTACCGGGAAATAGCGTTCGGGGAAAAACAGGGGAACCCCCCGTTCCTGGGAGGGAAAATGACCTGGATTCCGGCGATTATCGTAATCGGGCTCGTCGGCTGGTTCGTCCTGACGTACAACGTCCTCGTCCGGCTGCGCAACCAGTTCCGGAACGCCTGGCACCAGATCGACGTGCAGCTGAAACGGCGGTACGACCTCATCCCGAACCTGGTGGAGGTCGTCAAGGACTACATGGCCTACGAGCAGGAGACGCTCACCCGGGTCATCGAGGCCCGCGGGGCCGCCATCTCCGCCAAGGGCGCGGGGGCGCAGGGGAAGGCCGAGAACGTCCTGACGGAGTCCCTCAAGAGCCTCTTCGCTGTCGTCGAGAAGTACCCCGAGCTCAAGGCGAACCAGAACGTGGCCGCTCTCCAGGAGGAGCTGGCCGGCACGGAGAACAAGATCTCCTTCGCGACTCGGTGATGACCTACAACAACAAGATCCAGTCCATTCCGTCCAACATCATCGCCTCGGTGTTCGACTTCTCCCAGGCGGAATATTTCGAGGCGGGGGAGGAAAGCCAGGCCGTGCCCAGGGCGGACCTCCGGTAAGGACAACCGAAACCGCCATGGTCGTCGCGGGGAAGACGTGCCCGGGGTGCGGCGCCGCCAACCACCCGGACGCCGTCTACTGCAACCTGTGCCAGGGACCGTTTCTCCCCGCCGGCAGTTCCCGCCTCGCGGGAACCACGACAGGCGGCTCCCCCGGGCCGGCCCCTTCCCCCCCGCGGGCGGCTCCCATGCTCTCCTTCTACGAGGCGGCCTCCCGCAACGTCCGCCTGTCCCGTCTGCTCTTTCTCGCCCTCCTCGTCTCCCTCCTCGCCGTCGGGGCAGCGATCGGAAGCTCGTTCGGGAGCGTCGCCAACGGCATCGCGCTCGCGCTCATCCTCTATGCGATCCTCGCCGCCACCGCCTATTTTCGCGGGTCCTCCATCGTCCTTTCGATCCACGGCGCCCGGGAGGCGGACCGGTCCGCGCACCGGAAACTGCGCAACGTCGTGGAGGAGATGAGCATCGCCTCGGGCCTTCCGGTCCCGCGCGTCTTCGTGATGGAGAGCCCGGGGATGAACGCCTTCGCCGCGGGCAGGAACCCGGAGGAGTCCCTCGTCGCGGTGACGACCGGGCTTCTCGAACGCCTGAACCGGGAGGAACTCCAGGGGGTGATCGGCCACGAGATGGCCCACATCAAGAGCCGGGACACCCTCTACTACATCTGCGCCGCGGTCCTGGTGGGGTCGATCGCCCTGATGGCCGACATGTTCCTCCGGGGGGCGCCCTTCCGGGGGAGAGGAGAGGCCGGGGGAGGACGGGGGAATGCCGCAACCCTCGCGCTCGGGATCCTCCTGGCGATCCTCGCCCCCTTCGCGGCCCGGATTCTCCAGATGAGCATATCCCGGCAGCGGGAGTACCACGCGGACGCCCTGGGCGCGCAATTCACCCGGAATCCCCTCGGCCTTGCCTCGGCGCTCGAGAAGATCTCGCAGGCAGGAGCCCGCGTCCCGGGGGAGAACCGGGGGACCCAGCACCTGTTTATCGTCAATCCCCTGCGCCATTTCGCCGACGACGCACCCGCCCTTTTTTCCACGCATCCCTCGACCGCTCTGCGCATCAAACGATTGAAAGCGATGGCAGGGATCGGGGAGGCAATCGAATGAGAAGACCCCAACCAAGGAGGTGCCGATGTCGCGCATCGTGACGATTTTCGGAAAGGACACTTGACCGTATACCATCAACGCTCGTAAGGATTACGAGAAAGAGGGCGCCCGGGTGGTGTACAGGAATGTCCAGAAGGACAAGGCCGCGATGGCCGAGATGGTGACCGTTTCCAAGGGGCGGCGGGACGTCCCCCTCATCCTCGAGGCCGGCAAGGTGACGATCGGCTATGGCGGCACCTGAGCGGTGTGACGACCGTGGCCGTGGGCCGCGGCATCCGCAACGGACGGAAGCACCATACCCGACAGGAGGGCGCATCGATGAAAATCCCGGAAGAATCGCTAAAGTACCTGAACCTGGGGATCAATTCCGAAATCGCCGCGTACGTCTTCTACAAGCGGGCGTCCAGGATGATCGGGGACGAAAGCCTTCGGAAGGTGCTCGACGGGTTCGCCATGGACGAAAAAGGGCATTTCCTGGCGCTGGAAAACACCTACGATAAAAACGTCCGTTCCGAGATGTGGGCCCCCTACAAGGACATCCTGAGCAGGGACGGCCTGCCCGACATCGACGAACTGGTGCAGGATACGCACAAGGAACTGCTCGGCAGGATCGGGACTCTCAAGACCAGGAAAGAGATCCTCGAGATGGCCCTGTCTCTGGAGAAGGAGGCCTTCGACCTGTTTCACGACGCCTCCGCGAAATCGAAAGACCCCGACATCAAGAAGGTCTTCGACCACCTGGCGGACTTCGAGAAGGGGCACGTGATCCTGATCGAAAAGGCCCTGGCCGCCCTGTAGCCGGTCAGGAGCGCAGACCTTTTCCTCGCGCCTGCGGGAGGACCGTATCGATCAGCTTCCGGTAGACCCGGGGGAACGCGAGGTCGGAAAGACCCTCCGGCCGCACCCAGCGCCACTCCCTGTCGGTGCCCGGCCGCCCGTTGGTCCGCCTGCACCGGTAGGCGTGCAGCGTGATCCGGAAATGGGAAAACCCGTGGGGGATCGATGCGAGCCTGTTTTCGACCGTAACGCCCATCCCCCACTCTTCCCGCAGCACCCTCCGGAGCGCCCCCTCCCCCGTTTCCTTCGGTTTCCGCCGACCGCCGGGAAGTTCCCAGAGGCCGCCCAGCAGCCCCCGCTCCGGCCGACGGCCGATGAGGACCGTCCCCTTCCCGCCGGCGATCCAGGCGGCGACCTCGTCGTGGTGGGGAAGGGCCTTCTTCGCCGCTTTTGCCGGAATCGTCTCCTGGATCCCGCGGCGATGTCCCTCGCAGCAGGCGCTCAGGGGACATGCCGGGCATCCGGGCCTGCGGGGCGTGCAGACCGTCGCGCCGAGATCCATCAGGGCCAGGGCCGTCTCCCTCCCCTTCCCGGGCGGGATCAGCCCCCGGGAGGCCTCCCACAGGAAGCGTGCGGCGGAGGACCGGGAAAGATCGCCCGAAACGGCGAAGAGCCGGGCGATGACCCGCTTCGCGTTCGCGTCGAGAATGGGGGCGTCCTTCCGGAACGCGATCGCCGCGATCGCGCCCGCGGTGGACGGGCCGATGCCGGGAAGCGCCGCCAGGGCCTGCGGCTCCCCGGGCAGCCTGCCGCCGAGCTCCCGCTCGACGATCCTTGCCGCCCGGTGGAGGTTCCGGGCCCGGGAGTAGTAGCCCAGCCCCTCCCAGAGCTTCATCACGTCGTCCGGGGAGCTTTCCGCGAGGGTTCGCAGCGTGGGAAACGCCGAGACGAAGCGGCGGTAATAGGGGGTTACCGCCTCCACCCGGGTCTGCTGGAGCATGATCTCCGACACCCAGATCCG
>WOR8_10008983_pt1 | contig 12833 bp, 15 predicted proteins | sample DeeMarSeWOR38_10_FD_19890 | JGI IMG/M metagenome (IMG submission 19890) | reverse complement strand
TCGTACCGGTGGCGTTGGAGCAGGGCTCGAAGTTCGCCATCCGTGAAGGTGGTCTGACTGTCGGCGCTGGCGTCGTCACCAAGATCATCGAATAATTAGGAAAGTCTGGTAAGCAAGAATGGCCTCTAAAAAGAAAGGCGTTCGCCCTGTCATAACGTTGCAATGCAACGACTGCAAGGAGCGAAACTACACAAGCGAAAAAAATCGCCGCAACGATCCAAACCGGCTGGAACTCAATAAATATTGTTCCCGTTGCCGTAAGCATACGTTGCATCGCGAAACGAAATAGGGTGGGATTTATCCCACCCAACCTAGGCCAGTAGCTCAATTGGTAGAGCACTCGTCTCCAAAACGAGCGGTTGAGGGTTCGAGTCCTTCCTGGCCTGTATAAAAAGGGCAACGCCGTCCGCAAGAAGGCGGCGTTTTAGCCGTAAGAATGTAATAAGGAGATCGGCTTGGCTGACAAGAAAGCTTCCAAAAAACAGAATGCAATTCAGCGTTTCACCCGTGAAACAGTAGGCGAGTTGCGAAAGGTTTCCTGGCCTTCCCGGCAGGAGGCGTGGCAGTTAACTTTGATCGTTCTGGTTGTGCTGGCATTCATGAGCATTTTCCTGGGCATCATCGTGGATGGTATTGCTGGACAGTTGTTGAACTTGTTGCTTGGCATCTAGAACGAGTATAACAGGGATCGAGGATTGTAATGGATATGCAGGAACCGGAAGAGCAGCGGCTTGAAGACGAGCCAATGGAACCGGCCGAGGACGTAAGTACGCCCTCGGATGCGCCTGTTTTAAGCGACGCTGACGCTTCAGAATCGGACAAAGAGCCTGCTTCCGTTCTTTCCTCGGAAGATGAGGCTGAAGAGACTCCCGTTGTGTCGGAGCTCGACGAGAAGCCTGTTCCCGAAGCATCAATAGAAGAAGATGCTAAAGCGGAAACCACTGAAGAAGAGTTGGATGAAGAGGCTACTCCCGAAACCTTATTAGATAATATAGTTGAAACAGCCTCGGTTGAAGCAGAGCTTGATGAAGAGCCGGCTGCTGAGGAATCAGTAGGTGAAGATGCTGAAACGGATTCCGTTGAAGAATCACCTGAACCAGAACAAGGTGATGACCCATCAGACTGGTTTGTGATACATTGCTATTCTGGTTACGAAAACAAAGTCCGTCATAATCTTGAACAGCGCATCGAAACCATGGGCATGAAAGACATGATTTTTGATGTTGTCGTCCCCACGCAGGAAGAGATCGAAGTCCGCGATGGCAAACGTCGCACAGTGGAGCGACATATTTTCCCCGGTTATGTGTTGGTAAACTTGATTTTGACTGAAGAATCGTGGTATGTGGTGCGTAACACGCCTGGCGTGACGGGCTTTGTAGGCATGGGAAACAATCCTACGCCGCTGCGGCCAGAAGAAGTAGCCCAGATCGTCAAGCGCATGGAAGCTGATGCCCCGACGGTCAAGGTAACCTTCAAAGTTGGCGAACGAGTCCGCATTGTTGATGGCCCGTTCAATGACTTCCGCGGTGTAGTTTCCGAGATCGATATGGAGCGCACGAAAGTGCGTGTGATGGTCAGTTTCTTCGGGCGTGAAACGCCGGTAGAATTGGATTTCCTTCAAGTAGAGAAAGCTTAAATTTGGCGGTAGCAGGCTGATAGTTTGGCCTGATGCGTGGGAGGGCGTCCCACACCAGGAAGAGAACCTGGCACAAGCACCGGGAGAACACCGGTACATGTAATCGCCCGCTAAAACCACACAGTGCCGGAACTTCGTTCCGGTACAAGGAGTAAAAAATGGCAAAGAAATTCAAGGCAATAGTTCGTCTGCAGATCGAGGCCGGTAAGGCCAATCCTGCACCCCCGATTGGCCCGGCACTCGCCAGCCATGGGATCAACATCATGCAGTTCTGCAAGGAGTACAATGCACGTACGTCCAATCGTCAGGGCGAAGTGCTCCCGGCTGAAATCACTATTTTTACAGATGGTTCTTTCACTTTCGTTCTAAAGACATCACCTGCTGCGGTTCTATTGCGTAAGGCGGCTGGCGTTGAAAAGGGGTCTGGCGAGCCTAATAAAGAGAAAGTGGGCAAGGTAACCCGCGCACAGGTTAAAGAGATTGCTGAATTGAAGATGAAAGACTTGAACGCGATCGATATTGATGGCGCAATGAAGCAGATCGAAGGCACTGCCCGCAGCATGGGCATTACGGTAGTCGAATAAATTTGTGGGAGGGCTGCGCTTAATGCGCCCGCTTGTACCACGGAGGTAATCATGGCAAAACACGGTAAAAATTATCTGGCTGCAAGGGCCAAGATCGATCCTGAAAAACTATATTCACCGCTAGATGCGCTGGAACTGGCGAAGGAAACGTCTGCGACCAAGTTTGATTCTACGGTGGAAGTACATATCCGCACGATGCTTGACCCACGTCAGGCTGACCAGCAAATACGAGATGTGGTTGTGCTCCCGCATGGCCTGGGCAAGACTGTCCGCGTGTTGGTATTTGCACAGGGTGAGGGGGCAACCGCAGCTCGCGAAGCTGGGGCTGACATGGTCGCTGATGACGATGAATCTTTGAAAGCGGTTGAAGGTGGCGCAATGGACTTTGACGTTGCCATCGCTACACCCGACATGATGGGCAAGGTTGGACGCCTGGGGCGTGTGTTAGGCCCGCGTGGCTTGATGCCTAACCCGAAGGCTGGCACTGTTGTTAGCGCGGACGATATGGGCCGTGCTATTACGGAGGCCAAGGCTGGCCGTGTGGAGTTTCGTCTCGATAAGACTGCCAATATGCATGTTGCGATTGGCAAAGTCTCTTTTGATGCGGATAAGTTATTTGATAATTTTGCAGCTCTGATGGACGCTATTCGCAAGTCCAAACCGGCCGGTGCGAAAGGCGTTTTTCTCAAGCGTATTACTGTTGCTACGACGATGGGCCCTGGTATCAAGGTTGAACCGAACGAAGCCCTATCTCTGGAGGTATCCGGGTAATCAATCCCGATAACCTGAAATAGCCACTTGCCGATGAAGGCGGGTGCCCTTTGACTGCGGATTATCCTCCGCTCAGGGCTTAATTTCCTGCTCAGGTAAGGACAAAAGCAGCTTGCGGTTCTTTCGAGAACCGTCCGCCTCCCAGGCAGTTGCAAAAGTCTTTGCCTCGCGCAGCCGTGGCAAAGACTTTTTAATAGAAAGGAGGTGAGTGTCCTTTGGCTCTATCAAAACAGAAAAAGAATGAAGTAGTTGACCAGTACAAAGATTGGTTGAAAAACAGTGAGTCTGTGATCCTGGTGGAATATACCGGTGCGACCATGAAGGATATGGAAAATATCCGCGCGAAGATTCGCGAATCTGGTGGTGAGTTCCATGTTGTGAAAAACACCCTGGTGAAGCTGGCTCTAGAAGCTGGTGGATATCCAATCCCCGAGGGTTTGTTGGAGAATAGTTCGGCAGCATCGTTTGCTTTCTCCGATCCCGCCGGGACTGCCAAAGCTTTGTCTGAAGCGTCGAAAAGCCTGGAAGCCATCAAAGTTAAAGGTGGTTATATGGGTACTGAACTGCTTGAGACTTCTCAAGTAAAAGCTCTGGCGGATCTGCCCCCATTGCCTGTTGTTCGCGCGCAGTTGCTGGGCGTGTTCCAGGCTCCTGCTGGCAAGTTGGTCCGCACTGTTGCGGAACCGGCGCGCTCGTTGGCATCTATCTTGCAGGCTTATTCCGAAAAAGCCCAGGCCGCAGCGTGATCGGCCGATTTATTACGCATACTATCTAATTAATCTATCTCAATTTCGTAAGGAGTACATAAAAAATGGCTGCTAATCTTGAAAAATTGGCTGATCAGCTAAGCGAGCTTTCCGTTCTGGAAGCTGCTGATTTGGTAAAAATGCTCGAGGAAAAATGGGGCGTTTCTGCTGCTGCCCCGGTTGCAATGGCTGCTGCTGCTGGTCCCGCTGCCGCTGAACCCGTTGAGGAGAAGACCGAGTTTGACGTGGTCATCAAAGAGCCCGGTCCCAAGAAGATCGAGGTCATCAAGGTTATTCGTCAATTGACAAGCCTGGGTCTGGGCGATGCCAAGACCATGGCTGAAACTGCTGGCGGCGTTATTCTGGCACAGACTGGTAAGGATGCTGCCGAAGATGCCAAGAAGAAACTGGAAGAGGCTGGCGCAGTTATCGAACTTGCGTAACGCTTTTCGACGAGAATCAAAAAGAGACGACCTGCAAAGGTCGTCTCTTTTGTGTTGTAAGAATCTTATACCGCTATCGTATCCACCTTACGGATAACCATCACCACTGTACCTTTAATCTCCAGTGGCTCATCTTTGTCAATCAGGATAGGACCCATCGTCGGGTTGGCGGGTTGCAGGCGATAGCCTTCTTTCTCCTTATAGAAGTACTTAAGGGTAGTTTCATCCTGGCTGGGTAACCAGACTGCGACCATTTCGCCATTGCGAACTTCAGCATTGTTATTGACTGGCTTCATAATGACAAAGTCACCATCATTGACCATAGCATCAATCATTGAGTCTCCATCTACTTCCAGGGCAAAGAGTTGCTTGTTCTTATCTGGGGCAGGAAGCAAGGATGTAGCGATTTCGACGCTAGTGTCCGCATCGTAATAGTTGAAGTCGGATGCCGGAACAGGGGCAGGCTCGCTGGCAACAATTCGCCCAACGACTGGAACGCGCATGAGGTCGGTAATAACCTGGACAACTTCGTTGATCTTATCGGTTAAGCGCAGCCCACGCGATACGCGACCATCGCGCTCAATGTAGCCCATCTTCTCAAGCTGTTCCAGGTAATAATTAACCACAGAAGTAGACGAGATTTTTGCGGCATCGCCGATCTCGCGGATAGAGGGGGGGCGTCCATTCTCGCTTTGGTACTTAACGAGAAACTCTAAAACACGAATGTGGCGCTCACTGAGACCTTTGCTTTTACGAACCATCATCATAAGTCATCATAAGAACCTCCTGCCATTATCTGGCATGATGAGCATTCTTCGCTCATTTGTGCTATTAATATACACGAACATCCGTTCTGTGTCAAGGTTTTTATCGAACAGATTTTCCTGTTTTTATACGGATATAAACTGCTGATATCATCTTTACAAAAATATGTGCGTTTATTGACAAAATCAATAATATGTTTAAAATAATTAATAATTAACTTGACAAAAATCAATTAACATATATAATAACTTCAGAACAATGAAGCAATATTAAGAATGCTTATTTTGTTGTTTGATGGTGAGTACTTACAACCTACGGAGTACGGAATGCAAAATCAGCTAGACAAGATGAGAGACATTTACAACGAATACCCGCGCACCTTTTGGACCTTGATCGTGATCACGTTCATCGACCGGGTTGGCGGCGCGATGCTATTCCCATTTTTTGCGCTTTACCTGACAAGAAAATTTGACATTGGCATGACCCAGGTCGGCATTCTGTTTGCTGCCTTTTCTGTTTCAAGCCTTGTCGGCTCCATGCTGGGCGGCGCCTTGTCAGACCGGTTTGGCCGTAAAGGCATCATCATCTTTGGCTTGATCGCTTCATCCTTAAGTACACTGGGGATGGGATTTGTCAATTCCTACGAGTTATTCTTTTTGATGGCGCTTTTAGTTGGGGTATTAGCTGAGACAGCCGGACCTGCCCGCCAGGCCATGATCGCCGATATTCTGCCTGAGAAAAAACGCGCTCAAGGGTATGGCATTTTTCGAGTGGCTTTTAACCTATCGGTGGTGATTGGCCCTGCGATTGGCGGTTTGCTGGCAGCCAGGTCGTATCTGGCGCTTTTCGTCACGGATGCAATCATCAGCCTGATTACCGCTGCGCTGGTTTTCCGTTTCCTACCTGAAACCAAACCCGAAGCCAATCCCGATGCACCACAGGAAAGCATGACCGGATCCTTTGGTGGTTACTTCCATGTGTTACGCGATACCGCCTTCATGTTGTTTCTGGGCGCTTCGATGTTGATGGTTCTTACCTATATGAACATGAACACAACACTGGGTGTATTCTTGCGTGATGCACACGGTGTTCCCGAAGCAGGTTACGGTTGGCTGTTAAGTTTGAATGCCGCCATGGTAGTACTCTTTCAATTCCCCATCACGCGCCGAATTGAAAACCAAAAACCCCTTTTGATGATGGCAGCTGGAACCCTGCTCTATGCGCTTGGCTTTGCAATGTATGGATTTGTCTCAGTATATTCCCTGTTCGTGCTGGCGATGGTCATCATCACCATTGGCGAAATGATCGTCGCGCCAATGGGACAGGCGCTGGTCGCTAAGTTCGCGCCGGAAGAAATGCGCGGACGTTATATGGCAATCTTTGGCATTTCATGGTCAATTCCATTTGCAGTGGGGCCAATTCTGGCCGGGTTGGTTCTTGATAATTATGATCCCCGTTGGCTATGGTATATCGCTGGAGCCATTGGAGTGCTGGCTGTGTTTGGCTTTCTGGCTCTACACAGGCGCACGGAAACAGAAGAAAATGAAATGCCGTCGGTTGCCGTGCAAGAAACTGTATAATTCGAATATCTAACAGGAGGTTTTTATGTATCCTGCACTAACACGTTGCCCTGTCTGTCAAAATGAATTGACGGTCAGTCGATTACATTGCCCTTCATGCGATACTGGCATTGAGGGGCGCTTCACAACCGGTCATTTTGCCAACCTTACACAAGAGCAGTTGACCTTCATTATCACCTTTGTGCGCTGCGAAGGCAAGATCAATCGCATGGAAGATGAGCTAAAGCTCTCTTATCCCACTATTCGCAATCGCTTGCACGAGGTTATCCGCGCGTTAGGCTTTGAGCCGGGCAAGGAAGAAGCCCCTGAAATCGACGATGAGAAGCGTCGCAGCGTGCTCGAAGATTTAGACGCAGGCAAAATAAGCGCCGACGACGCCATGCGCCTGTTGCGCGGCGAGGAGGCCTGAGATGTCAGAGCGGCTTGCTGTTGGGCCTCAACCAACCATCAAGATTGAGTCTGTTGAGGGTAACTTGCGCCTGGTTGGCTGGGATAATAACGAGATCCTTGTCAGGGCTGATGAGGATATGGTAACAATCCAGCAAAATGGGGATGAGATCAGTCTTTCGTGCCAGGATGACCTGGCGATCAATGTGCCCAAGAATAGCAATGTGCACATTCTGAACGTCAACGGCGATATGTCTGCCCGTGGACTTTTGGGCGAATTCGAAGCGGATATAGTCAATGGGGACGTAGCGATTCGTGACGCCGGGACGCTTACCCTCGGCGCGGTCGAATCGGACTTCAACCTGCGAGGCGCAAAAGGAGATGTACGCGTCAAAAGCGTGGGAGGCGATGCCTCGTTGCGCGAAGTGAACGGTAGCCTGACGCTTGACTCCGTTTCCGACGACCTGGCTATTCGTGGGGTGGGTGGAAACCTGAAAGTAGATGTGGATGCAGATGTCGTTATCCATCTGGAGCCCAAGCCCGGACAGGAATATTCTGTTGTTGCAGGTGATGACATCATGCTGGTGTTACCCGAAGATACCAACGCTACCTTATCTTTGAACGCTGACCGTATGTCAGTCAACTTCCCGGGTGTTGAACTGGATGATTCAACCTCGCAGGTAGTAACCCTGGGAGAAGGTGCGGCCAAAATCAGTTTGAATGCCGGGAGTCGCTTGTTGGTCTCTACCAGTAAAGGCGCTGCCGAGTCAGCGGATGAGCATGGCAACTTTGCTGGCATGATGTTCGATTGGGGCAGTTGGGGTCGTGAGATTGGCGAGTACTGGGGCAGTTACGGTCGTGAATTGGGCGAGCAAATTTCTCAACAAGCGCAAGAAACGGCTCGCCAGGCAGAGAGCAGAGTACATCGTGCCGTGGGCAAACGTAATGCCAGAATGAAATGGACCTGGGATTCGGATAACATGCCAAAAGCTCCAAAACGCGAACCGGTTTCGGAAGAGGAGCGCATGACCATCTTGCGCATGCTGGCAGAAAAGAAAATCACATCTGAACAGGCTGATGAACTTCTCTCTGCATTGGAAGGAGGTAAGTAATGTCTTCTGAGGAAAAGAAAAAAATCTTGCAAATGGTGGAAAATGACAAGATTTCTGCTGAAGAAGCGCTGACTCTTATCAAGGCGTTGGCGGAAACTCCAGCTGAAGGTGGTATAGAAATAATTGAAGCGGAAGCAACTCCAAACGAAGAAAGAAGCGCGGGCTTGGAATTTGAAGAAGTCAAAGCGCGGGCAAAAAAGTTTGCCATGCTCCCACTGTGGATCGGTGTCGCTTTTACGGTCCTGGGTGCCTATTGGATGTTCGCACTTGTTCAGAATGCCAATTATGGCTTTTGGTTCTTCTGCGCCTGGTTCCCGCTTTTGCTGGGGCTTCTGGTAGTCGTTCTATCGGCTGGAGGAATGAATTCGCGCTGGTTGTACGTCAATGTGGATCAGCGGGCAGGCGATTGGCCGCAACATATTACGCTGGGGTTCCCGATCCCGCTGGGAATAATAGGTTGGACGATAAGAAATTTTGGGCATTATATCCGCGGAATGGATAAGACAAATGTGGATGAAATTTTAATGGCGCTTTCTATGGCAGAAAATCTGGACGATCCGTTGATTGTCAATGTTGATGAAGGTGATGGTGGTGAGCGCGTACAAGTTTATATTGGGTAGCACCGCGCCTGCGGTCTATGGAGGTGTGAGATGACAAGCGTTGAAGAACGAATGAAAATCTTGAAAATGATCGAAGATGGGAAAATCAGTGCGGAAGAGGGAGCCAAGTTACTGGCGGCTTTAGCAGAGGGCAGCCGCGGCTCTCCAGGTCCGGCTGCACCAGGAAAACCGGGCAGGCCGGGCGCCCCGCGCACGTTGCGGATACGCGTAACGGATATTGCAACCGGGCGCTCAAAGGCTTCGGTGCAAATTCCGCTGGCTTTGGTGGATGCCGGCATGAAGATCGGCGCCCATTTTGCTCCGGAAGTCGAAGGTGTGGACATGTCTAATGTGATGGATGCCATGCGCTCTGGCGTTACTGGCAAGATTATCGATGTAGTCGATGATGAAGATGGAGAGCACGTAGAGATTTATATTGAATAGTTTCTATGTGGCTGCGTAAATTTCCCTGATCGAATAGGATAGAAAATCCTCCCAAGGATGGCTGTTTTTGTATTTACCAGGTGCTAAACTGTTATCGGTGTGAAGGTGGCTGATCCTGGCCACCTTTTCTTTCAACTTGCTGAAGGAAGGAAATATGGATGCGTCTAAATGTTCATTCGGGATGCTAGCGGATACGTGATGGAACCAGCCATGCAGACCAGTAGCCAGTTTTCACAAACCATCAGCAGATCGGTCAGTATCGGAATCGGAGCTGGTATGGGCTTGCTGACGGCTTTTTGATGCCCGATATGCGCGCTGGTGGGGTTGAACGGTTATTTTGTTCTGACGACACGAAATCTTGAAGAGGTCTTGCCTGATCACAACCAATTGAAGAAAGCTGGAGTTATTCCGGTGCATTCAGGGTTTAAAATAATCAACAGTATAAGTTTCACTTCATTGCATTTGAAATTGACTTATCTGAATACAGAAGATTCATATTTACAACAGTGAATTGGCAGTATTGCTATTGCTGAGGCGAACGTGAGGTTATTCTATAAACAACCAATCGCCATTTGGGGAATTGTTATTAAGAGCTATTTGTGCTTTGCAAAAAGACAAAGAAAATCTAATAAATCCATAATAAAATTAATTAAAAAACTTGTTATTATTTAGAGTGGATTATTTTAAGAAGACACCAAGGGAGATTGTTAGATAATTGATGGACACATATAAATATATTAATTTTTCTAAAGTGAAGAAGCTACCCCGGGTGATAATCGCCCTACCTGTGGGAATATTCCTGTCGGAAGTCATAGCAATGATTCTCGTTCTATTTTATAAGGGGCCTTACGGGATTACCATCCTGATCGATGCTATTATCACGACAACCTTAATGCTTCCTTTAATTTATATATTGTCTTATCGGCCGCTGTTGAAATATATTGCGGAGCAAGAGAGGGTGGAAAGAATCATGCAAGTTCGCATGCACTTGATGCAATTTTCTGTTACACATACGGTGGATGAATTGCTCCAATTAACACTGGATGAACTTGAAGCCCTGACTGGCAGTACGATTGGTTTCTTTCATTTTCTTGAAACGGACCAAAAGACGTTATGGCTGCAGGCCTGGTCAACAAATACGCTTCAAAACATGTGCGAAGCGGATGGCAAAGATAGCCATTACAACGTGGATCAGGCAGGGGTCTGGGCGGATTGCATTCGTCAGCGGCAACCTGTCATTCACAATGACTACGCCTCGTTACCGCAGCGCAAGGGGTTACCTGAAGGCCATGCCCCGGTCATTCGCGAATTGACAGTTCCAATTCTGCGGAATGAACAGGTTGTAGCAATTTTTGGCATGGGTAATAAACTACAAGAATATAATGAGAGTGACGTAGAGCTTGTTTCAACCCTGGCAGATTTTGCGTGGGACATTATCGAACGCAAGCGGGCTGAAAATGCTCTGCGCATAAGTGAGGAGAAATTTCGTACACTTGTAGATTGGACTTATGACTGTGAACAGTGGGTAAATCCGCAAGGCGGCATTGAATATATTTCCCCTTCGTGCGAACGAATTACTGGTTACCGTCCCAAGGATTTTATATCTGATCCAGATTTGTTAGCGCGCATTGTTCACCCCGATGACCGACAAACCTATGAAAAACACAAACATTTGGTTCATGATGAAACGGCAGGCATAAACAATGTAGAATACCGCATTATTGCTCGCGATGAAACTGAACACTGGATCGATCATATTTGCCGCCCTCTATTTGGTAAAGATAACCGTTATCTTGGGCGCCGAGTTAGCAACCGTGACATCACCGCACGGAAACAGGCTGAAAAGGAAATCAGGGAACGAAACGAGAAAGAAACTATTCTGACCCAAGCGATTCATTCCATGCAACTGGATGTTGCACGTGATCTGCATGATACCGTTGGACAAAACATCGGTTTCCTGCGCATGAAACTTGACCACCTATCTGAAACAGATCTGCAAACTCACCGAGAGCTGAAAGTGGAAATCGCACATATGCTCAAGGTGGCAAACGAGTCCTATGAATTGGTCCGAGGTACATTGACTGTACTCCAGTCGGGAGGTTTAGCTGATCCGCTTGCTTTATTCATCCAATATGCTCACCAGATTGAAGAACGCTCGCCATTCAAGGTCGATGTGTCAAGCCAGGGCGAGCCAAGACCGCTATCTTCCAAACAGGTGCGCCAACTGTTTTTTGTTTTTCGAGAAGCACTGAGCAATATCGAAAAACATGCAAAAGCCAGTTATGTGTCTGTGGAGTGTATCTGGGATAAGGATAATCTAGTCTTGGTGATAATGGATAATGGCCATGGATTTCGTCTGGATGATACGCAAGTTCGAAAACATTATGGTTTAAAATTCATGCAGGAGAGAATCGAGTCATTGAATGGCTCCTTTTCAGTAGAAACTAAAAAGGATTTTGGAACCAGTATAAAAATTATTTTGCCTTGTAAGTAAAAGACATTTTGTATCACCTGACTTTAAACTGGGATATTGCGAATGATAAGAATTGTTATAGTTGACGATCATACTCTTTTCCGTGAAGGCTTAGCCTCCATTATTAAATTAGAACCGGATATCGAGGTTTCTGGCCTGGCGGGATCGGTTCAAGAAGCTGTAGAGGTTACTCGTACATTGAAACCAGATATTATTCTAATGGACTTTACCCTACCGGACGGCAACGGGGCGGATGCAACCCGTATGGTGCTTGAAGAACATCCCGATTGCAAAATCATCTTCCTGACGATGTCCGATAGTGATGAAAATTTATTTGCGGCCGTTCGCAGTGGTGCCAAAGGGTACCTTGTAAAAAATATGAGTCCCTCGAAATTGGTAACAACTATCCGGTCCGTTCAACGAGGCGAGAGTGCATTGTCACGATCTATGACTCTGCGTTTGATGGAAGAACTGTCTCGCACGAAAGAACCTGAGCGTCTGGGGGATGCAGCTCTGGCAAAATTGACTCGCAGGGAGATGGATGTGCTGCACGAATTGGCTACTGGTATAACCAATAAGGAAATTGCGAATCAGCTATACATTTCTGAGAACACTGTAAAGTATCATGTGCATTCCATTCTTGGGAAATTAAACCTTTCAGATCGTGGGGCCGCGGCAAAATTTGCAAAGCAGCACGGCATCATAGATTAATCAAGAACATTAAGGATTAACCATAGGATTAATTTCCTAGCCAAAAAGACCATCCTCAAGATGGTCTTTTTTTAATTCTAAAAGGTTGAGACCGATAGATTTTATTTCTTTCCAACTTACGTTATTCTAAGATTGATACTTTCTTGATAGGGAATACTGGATAAATAAGCCCAGTATTCCAATTACTCGACCAGAGGATGCAATACGATGACGATATCAAAGACGATTGTGCTATGGGGTCGAGAAGATTTACTAAGTTCTTCTGTTGAGCTTTTCCTGACGAGCCAAAAAGGATGGAAAGTGATCAGCATTTCGAACGAAGAAAACTTTGAGGCATTGATTCTGGCCGTGGATAAAGTACAACCGGATGTTGTCATCATTCAGCAGGGAGATCATTCCAGTAATTCATACCCGCTGATGAAATTAATCCAGAACCATCCGGGATTGAGGGTGATTACTGTTAGCTTGAATAATAATCTGATGGAAGTGTATAGCAAACAGGATGTCTTGGTTAAGTCAGCTTCCGATCTTATTTCAATGGTCGAAACTGCTCCGGCTAATGCAAGCCAGCACTAGAGTTGA
>WOR8_10004990_pt1 | contig 12833 bp, 12 predicted proteins | sample DeeMarSeWOR38_10_FD_19890 | JGI IMG/M metagenome (IMG submission 19890) | reverse complement strand
CCCAATCGCCAATCGATCGATGGGAACGAAGGTCCAGAAAACCGATAGGCGCGTCCAATGGTTGAAGGCGGAGGTCGCTCCGAAGCACGAGTCGGTGTCGAATCCCCCGCCGCCGACCGAGGTAGGCGCGACGCGGCAAGGAAGGATGTCGTCCGGCCCCAATGCCACGTTCGAGCCCGCGAACCATCCCCAGAATGCGGCCGTAACGCCGATCTGCATTCCGGCGAGAACGTCGACGGGTCCCAGCACGGTGGCCCGGAGACCCGGGGAGACGTAGCGGTCGCGGGAGCGGCTGAACTTGGACGAGGGTAGTCGGACGTCTGTTGCGACGAAAAATGAAAAGCCGCCGGGGCGTCCTGGAACGCTGAACAGGTAGTCGAGGCGTACGTCCTCCCAGAGCGCCTCTCGGCTGTAGAATCCCTCCCGGCTGAGCTCGACGGCAGCCGAGTCGGTCCATTCGATGCTCACGCCCGCGGTTGCGCCGATGGAGTGCGCATCGCTGAACATCCAGCTCGGCGCCGCCGTGAACCATCAGGTGTAGTTGGGGCTGACGAGAGTTGCGACCCCTCGTTGATGGATCGCACCGAGAGGGATTGGTCCCAGAAGAGCGGGAAGCTCCATGGAACGCCTTTCGCCGTGGGGTTCGGCGACGAGATACGCTCTGCCCGAGGGCCGACGCCGAGAAGAACAGCATGGCCAGCGCAATCACCCCAACCCGCACGGCACCATTGTGCCACGCTCTTTCGTCAGCGTCAGCGTCAGCGTCAGCGTCAGCGTCAGCGTCAGCGTCAGCGTCAGCGTCGGCGTTCAGCGCAGCAGTTGTTCGAGGATGACCAAGTTCTCGGCTTCTACGTCGTCCACGTCGCCGTCGGAGAGGATCATCGCTCGCGCCGCGTCTAAGAACAGTTGACGGTGCTCTCGGGGAATGTCCGCTGGATCGAGATCATCTGCCCGAGGTGGAACCTCGAGCCACTCGGCCACCTGCTCTCGTTCTTCGTCGTCGAGGTCCAGCTTGTCCACCATCTTCACGATGAAGTCGCGCTCGAGAGGGGTGACCTCCAAGTCCGCCCACGCGAACGAGCAAACGAACCGCATGAGTTGGAGTCTGTCTTCCCGATTCAGAGCTTCGAGCATGCGGTCGACTCTACTCCGTGCGGTTCCTCAACACTAGTCCGAAGGAGAGGTGTCCGTGACGTTCTGGAAGCCCCGCGCCGCGCAGCTACCGAGTCGCGATTTGTCCAGCACTCCGAGGACCAAGATCGCCAATAGCACGACCACCGCTGCGCCCCCGAAGAGCCTGAACAGAAAGCCTCGGTCACCCTTGCGGATCGGAGGGTCTTGCCGGTCAGCCATGCCTGCGAGCCTCCTACACCACGGATCGAACGGCAAGACGCTACCGTCTGCCTCTTTTTGGGCTATGGTGCGGCTCCGATGGGCACCAAAGTGACCATGCCGCAGCTCGGCGAGAGCATCGTCGAGGGGACGATCGGCAAATGGCTCGTCTCCGAGGGGCAATCCGTCGACAAGGATCAGCCGATCGTCGAGATCCTCACCGACAAGGCCGACAGCGAGCTGCCCTCGCCAGTGAGTGGTGTCGTCACGAAGCTACTGGCCGCTGAGGACGACATCATCGCGGTCGGCGACGCCATCTGCGAAATCGACGAGAGCGCCCAGGCGAGCGCGCCTGCCGATGCTCCAGGTGCCGCCGATGCCTCCGCGTCAGCGCCGGAAGCAAAGCCCCCGGCGCCGAGTGCGCCCACATCCCCGTCCGTTCGCAAGCTGGCCCGCGAAAAGGAGGTCGACCTCGCCGAGGTCAAAGGAACGGGCGACAGCGGTCGCATCGTTCACGACGACGTGATGGCTGCGATCGGGAGCACGGCGACCGGTGAGCGAACCGCGACGCCGCCTCCTCCACCTCCCTCAGCGCCCGGAATGCCTGCGCAGGCTCCCGCGCCACCGGCACCCGCACGGCCAGCACCCGCGCCCGCACGAGCGGCAGGGCCCGCCGGTGCGTTTCGCGTGCCGCCCTACGTGCCCAAGGAAGGCGACGAGATCGTCCCCTTCACGCGTCGACGCCGCATCATCGCGGACCACATGGTCTACTCGAAGCAGACGGCCCCAGACGTGGTCACCTTCGCCGAGTGTGACCTGCACCGAACGGCGGTCCTCCGCGAGCAGCACAAAGGGCAGTTCAAGAAGGACGGCCTGAGTCTCACGTACCTGGCCTTTGCAATCGCGGCGACTGCGCGCGCGTTGCGGGAGTTCCCGGAGCTCAATGCACGGGTTCTCGATGATGCATTCGTCAAGCTCGCCGAGGTGAATGTCGGCATTGCCGTCGACACGGACCAAGGGCTCGTCGTGCCGGTCATCCGCAGCACAGACGAGCTCACGATTCGCGGCATTGCACGCGCGGTGGCCGACGTCGCCGACCGTGCGCGTTCGGGCAACTTGACGCCGAACGATCTCGCCGGCAAGACGTTCACCGTTTCGAATCCCGGTCGTCGAGGCAATCTCGTTGGTGGGGCAATCATCTCGCAACCGAACGTCGGCATTCTGCGACTCGGCACGATCAAGAAGCGGGTGGTGGTGGTCGAGCACGAGGGGGAAGATCTAATGGCCATTCATCCAGTGATGCACATGGCACTCACGTATGATCACCGCGTCGTCGACGGCGTTCACGCGAATGGCTTTCTGTACCGGATCTCGGAGATCCTGGAGTACGGCGACTTCGAGCTGTGAGAGGATCGGGGCTCGAGGCCTGAGTACTGCGGATTGGGTATTGAGTGCAGCGTATGGAGGGGGCCGCCAGGAAATGGCGTTGCCGTCGTCGCCCCCAATACCCAATACGCCGGCCGCGATCCGCTACTGGCTCTTCTTGTTGACGACGAACCGAAGGTTCTTGAACTCGGTTTGGCCGAGCGTGTAGATGACCTCGCTCAGGGTTCGGTAGGGCGTCCGCTTGTCGGCGATGATCTGGACGTCGCCTACGAACGGCTGGTTGGCGAACTTCGCGGCCGTGCGCTTCTTGCGATCCCGGATCTCGCTCAATGTCTTGTAGAGCGGAGTGATGAGGAAGCCGCTGCTGCCGCCTTGCTTCAGGCTCGGGTCTACGATGCCGTTACGAAGCTCGAGGACCGGCTTTCCGTCGACTACGACGCCGCTTCGGGAAATCTGCACGCCGAGCGCTTCGGCTACCTCGACTTTGGAGGTGGAGTAGGGGATGCGGAGCTCGCTGCTCTCTTGGACGGCCGCCGCGGACGATGTCGCGAAGATCGCCATCATGTAGACGAGCAGAATCGTGAGCATGTCCATCATCGGATAGATGTTCAGGCCGAAGTGCTCGGGCTCGGGTCGACGCCGAAGCTTGGCGCGTACGACGCGATTGACATGCGACATCGACACCGGTTTTTCCGAGACGGGTGGCGCGATCGAATCCCGGGGCGGCCTGCTGCTTTCGTTGGCCATCAGCGGATCCCCGCGGAGAGCAATACGTCGGGGAAGAGCTCGTCGTCTTCGCCCCGCACAGCGTCCATTGCTGCAATCAAGTGTTCGTAGGGGACCTCGGGGTCCGCGCTCAGCGTCACTCGAGTTTCGTCTTCGAACTGCTCCTTCACTCGCCGCACGCAGTTGGTGACGCCGACCCAGTCGTGCTCGCCATTCATGCCTGCAGGCACGGTGATCACCTTCCCTGGGGCCGTCGTGGTGCAGCCGCGCGCGAGCTTGCCACCCGAGCCGGAGACAATCACGCCCGCACGTGTGACGGTGACGTTCAGGTTGAGCGCCTCGGTCTCGGCGGCGCGCTTACCGATCCCGCCTTTGCGATACTCCGGGAGCGCAGCTTCGACCTGGGAGAAAAAGGCCACCGTGGTGAGCGTCATCAAGAGGAACATGATGATGTTGACCACGATGTCGAGGAACGGGACGATGTTCAGCTCGTCGCTCAGCTCGGATGGATCGGGATCGGGAACGTTCGTCCGCTTGCGGACGTAGGCGCGTTGGCGAGGTGTTAGCCGTGCGGGCATGGCGTCCGCCGATTAACCGCCTTGCCGGCGCAGCGTGAGAAGATTCTCGAGCTGCATCGTGACCTTTTCCATCTCGTGCTTGTGACGCTTGGTCAGGCCGTGGAGCACGAGGTGAGCCACCATGAAGATCACGGCAATCAACAGACCGAGGAACGTATTCCACATGGCCTCGGCGATGCCGGCAGACAGGAGGGCGGTCTTCTGGGAAGGGTCGTCGATGGTCCCGACGGCCTTGAATGCGCGAATGAGGCCGCTGATCGTACCGAGCAGCCCGATGAGCGTCGCGATGTTGGCGAGCGTCCACAGGGCTCCGGTGCGTTTCTCGAGAGCGGGGACGACCTCGCTCATCTTCTCTTCCATCGACGCGATGACCGCTTCTTCACCGCGGTTCACCTGGGTGAGACCGGACTTCACCACTTCCAGCAGCGGTACGGCCTTCGCCTCGCACTGCCGGATCGCGCGGTCGATATTGCCCGCTTGAACCAGCTTGCGAATGCGGTTCATGAACTCGGTCGCATCGACGCTGTAGTTCATGCGGATGTACCAGGCGCGGTCGATGATGACGCCGACGCCAAAAGCCAAGACACCGAGGTTGATGAACGAAAACGGAGCACCTTCGACCAGTGCCTCCCAGATTTCATGCATGCTTGCGGCTCCCTCCGGCTCGCCGTGTGTTTCGGCGAAATTCCCCTGTTTTTCGCCCCTCTGAACCCTCGCCGAAAACCGGACCCAGTGGCCTGGAATCCATTGAAATCATTAGGACTGTCGGGACGACCCCTTGATCGAGGGGCAAGCTACCGCACGCCCCGTAAAGTTGTCAACGCGACTGCCGCTTTTTCAACCTGGGACGGATTGGGGGGGCCCAAGCTTCTAGGGGCCCGGGGTTCTAAGCGCAGGAAGAGGGGCACGATATTGACTTGCTGGATCCAACCGTTATCATCCCTAGGTAGTAGGCAAACGCTGGAATTGCTTACTTTTCTGGGGGGAACAGCGAGTTTTCGTCAAAAGATGGTGGTGGGGATCGCACCGTACTCACTCGGGGTCCGGATAACACTGTCGAAGTAAAGTTCGCAGGAGGCAGGAAAAAATGGCCAAGCTGGCATATCACTTTGAAGCAGGCGGATGGGCGATGTGGCTCATCCTCGTTTGTCTCGTTTTCGCGATCGGATTCACGATCGAGCGCGCGATGTATCTCTACAAAGCGTCCATCGACAAAGACGAGTTCATCGCGAAGATGCAGAAGTGCATCACCGCTGGCGACGTCGCCGGCGCGATCAAGGTGTGCTCCGCCGAGCACAATCCGCTCGCCCGGATCGTGAAGCAGGGTTTGCTCAAGGTGAACCGACCCGATGAGGAAGTTCAGGCGGCGATGGATGAAGCGGCGCTCCGAGAGCTCCCGCTGATCGAGCGGCGCACGCCTTACCTCGGTCTTCTCGCCAACGTGGGCATGCTCTGCGGTCTGTTCGGCACGGTCGTCGGTCTCATCACCGCGTTCGGTGAAGTGGCGAAGGCAGACGCGGCCAGCAAGGCCACGGGCTTGGCGAAGGGCATCGAAGAGGCGATGAACTGCACGGCCTTCGGTCTCATCACCGCCGTCTTTGCGCTTCTGATGATGGGTCTTCTCAACGGTAAGACTCAAAAGATCATCGACGACATCAACGCGGCGACCGTCCAGGTTCTCAACCTCGTCGTTGGCAACCGCTCGAAGGTCGATCTCCAGAACATCCCCGCGGAGTAACGGCCCGATGGCTGCAATCGATGCTGGCGGAGGAGACTCCGGGAAGAAGTCGGTCAATCAGGAGATCCCCCTGATTCCGTTCATCGACCTGCTGCTTTGCTGCGTCATGTTCTTGCTGGCGACCGCGGTCTGGAATCAGCTCGCTGCGATGAACGCCAATCAGCAGGTCCCAGGCCAAGCGTCGACCGAAGACGCGCCGCCCGAGGACGAAAAAGTCAAGCTCATCCTTCAGGTGAGGAACTCCGGTTACGTGCTCGGATCCTCCGCCGGGGAGAGCATCGACATCAAGAAGCGGGCGGTCGCCGATCAGAAAGAGTTCGACGTCGAAGAGCTCGCGACCAAGCTCGGACAATGGAAACAAGCCTGGGACGACCGTGACGACATGATCGTCGCGCCCGAAGATGGGGTCCGCTACGAGGACGTCATCCGCGCGATGGACGTTGCGTCCGCCGCTGGCTTTACCAACCTGTCCATGGCGGACGGAGCGGCATTCCTGTAGGGGGCAATCATGGCGATTCAACGTCCAGAACCAGTGCTTCTTCACAACATTCCGCTCCGGTTCGTTCGTGACCGGGTCTCCGGGCACGGGCGCAAGTCGGTGGATCATCAGATTCCGCTGATTCCGTTCATCGATTTCTTGATCGTGCTCGTGATCTTCCTGCTCATGTCGTTCTCCGCATCTGGTGAGCTCGTCGCGCAACAGCCGACCATCACGATGCCCAAGGCCAAGAACACGCAGCAGATCGAGGTGTCTCCCATCGTCGCGGTCGACGAGCGCGTCATCACGCTCGATGGGGCGCGCGTCGCGGACACCCAAACCCAAGGGCAATCCGCCCAGGTGGATCGGATCGAGCCCCTCATTCAGGGCCTCGAAGCCGAAAAACGGAAGTGGGAGACCATTCACCCTTCAGAGCCGTTCGCCGGCCAAGTCATCGTACAGGCGGACCGCAACATCGACTTCCGAGTCGTGAAGAAGGTGATGTTCTCTGCGGCATCCGCGGGCTACGGTAACGTCAGCTTCGCGGTCAACCAGGCCGAATAGCCAGCGACACGCGATGGAGCCCTCCGAGCTCACTCCTGCCGAGTTCGAAGGCGCTCCGAGGAACCGATATCGGCCCGGGCTCCCCTGGCGCCGTATCGGTTTCGTCGTTCTGGCGGTCGGGCTGATCGTGGGGGCGTACTTCTGGCGTCAGAAGGTTCGAGCGGACGCGCTCCGGGAGCGGATCTACGCCCTTCATGCGGAGGAGGTTGCGCCGGTACTGGCCGCACTCGAGGCCACCTCCGCCGACCTTCGAAACAAGGCTCTCTCCGCCAAGGCGGGCGCTGCAACGCGCCTCATCCGGTCGGAGGTGCCGCTTTCCGAGCTCCACGACGATGAGGTCGTGTATCTCAAGTTGCGCGCCCCGGAGCTCCGCGACATGGGCACACTGCAGGCGGCCATCGAAGAGCCCGAGGAAGATGCGATCGGCGCCTGCCTCGGCCTCGAGCTCACCCCCTTGTCCGCGCTCTCGGACGTGCCCGAGGTGCTGACCGGAAAGTGGCTCGCTCGATCCGATGATACCAACGACATGCAGCGCCTCTCGGTGCGTGAAGAGCAATTGGCGAGAGCCATCGACCGCGAGCTTCCCGCGTTGAAAGAGCGCTTACCAGCCGAGTACTTCCTATTGCTCGTGGTGCAGGGCCAGAGCCGGCTCGAGGATCCCGTCGACGTATTCTTGTGGGATCTCCGCCGAGATGAGCTCGTCTTGCGCTCGCGTACGGAGAACCGCGGCCGCTTGCTTACCGTGCGCAGTCAGATCGGCCCCAACTCCGAGAGTGCCGCAGCCGAGGGCGATCCCATCGCCATCGCCGATTGCTCGATAGCCGCGCACATCAAGGCGCAGCTGGGCGAGCCGACGATGGACCTTCGAGCCTCGGACTGATCGTACCGGTTTGCGCGTACTCGATCCGCTCGAGCCAGCGCTCGGCCTCACTCTGTGAAGCGGGGTTGATCCAGCTGCGCGCCTTCCAGGCGGCCGCCGAGTCGGCGTACCGCCCGAGCGCGAAATAGGCCACTCCGAGCATGCGTTCGAGCTCGCGCCCGAGGCGCAGCGTCGGCAGGCCCCGCTGCTTTGCTTCTTCGAGCAGCGGCAGCGCCAGTGCGTATTCGCTCTGTCCAAGGAGCTGGCGCGCTTCGAGATAGGGCCCGAGGCCGTCGTCACGCGTGGCGGCGAGCGCCCGTGCAATGTGGACTGCGACCGCGCTGGAGCTGCGACCGAGCAGCATCTGATGGATGAGGTCGCGTTGGGTGGGGTCGCTTGCGAGAGCGAGCTTCTTCACTTCGCTCTGGCGGGTGGCTCCGTCGGTACGGGGGAGGGCAAGCAGCTCGTCGTAGGCCGCGGCCGCCTCGTCGAATCGGCCGAGGCTCCAGTTGGCGTCCGCAAAAGCCTCGAGAGCGGCGGCGACGATCGGTTTCGGTGCCGTCATGGCGGCGCGCAGCGCCTCGAGCTCGGCAAGTGCTTCTTCGCGCTGGCCGGAGCGCGCGAGCGCGCCCACCAGTGCGGCCCGCGCTTGGGCCTCCCCCTCGTCGATGTCGAGGATCGCGCGACAGGTCGCGAGCATCCGCGCGTCGTCGCGCGCGGCGGAATCGCCTTGCAGGTCCGCACGGAGCTCGGCGAGGGCGTGCGGGCAGACAGCCGAAAAAATGCTCGGCTGCGCGAGGGCGACCTCCGCCACGCCGCGCTCGTGCAGCGTGACCGCGATGCCTTCGAGGTGCGCATGCCATTGCCTTTCGAGCTCGCCGAGCCCGTCGACCGTGCCGCGTCCGTATGCATCGAGGAGTGAGCCCATCCCCCGTGTTGCGACCAAAAAGCGGATCAGCGAGCCGGCGGCCATATAGGCGCGACGGGCGGGGAGACTGCTGAAGCGGAGGCTCATCAAGTCGTCAGCCGCCGGGAGCTCTCTGCGATCGAGCATGATGCGCGACCATTGATCGGGGTCGAGCTCATCTCGAATGTCCCACGCGAGCGCGACAGCCGCGCCCTCGATGATTCCGGGGTTGGGTACCAGGCCCCCCCATGTGGCGGCCACTGCGAACGGCCCTCGACCCGCGGTGCTGAGGACGGCGTGCACGATCTCGTGACCCAGGACGGGATGAGGCCAGCGAGCGATCTGTAGGTAGACTTCGCGTCGCCATGGCTTCGCGATCAGCGTGCGGCCGATCCCAATCAATTCCTTTTTTTCGTCTTGGCTCCGGAAGAAATACGCGGTGACCGGCTCCTCTGCTGCCATTCCGGTGAGTGCGAGTGTCCGGGCCACGTGGAAGTCACAATCCTCGAGCAGTCGCCGTACGTCGTCAGGTGCGGTTTCTCGCGGCACGTGCACGATGCAGTGCTGGCCCTGCTCCGTTTTCCCGAGTCGATCGACCACGTATTCCTCGCTCACCCAGTGGCCGAGGTCGTCGCCCTGCCAGTACGACGCTGCCACGAGGCCGAGCACACCTGCGGCGACGAGGATGGCTCCCAGGTGGCTTGGTGCTCGACCGCTTGGGTCGAGCGCGCCGGACTCGCGGTTCCAAAGCGCCTCGAAGAGCAAGACGAGCGCGAGGACGGCGAGGACGATCGACGCGCGATATGTCATGTAGCGCGATGGGAGCCGGACGAGGTCGTCGTAGATCGCTCCCGGGAAGTACCCCGCAAACGCTCCGAAGATGTACACCGTCGGAGTCGCATAGAATGTCCACAGCCCGAGCAGTGCGGCGCCGATGGGTACGGCGGCGGCGAACCAAGGAGCGAGCCGAGGCCACTTGGTCATCGCAGCCACCCAGACCCCGACGCTCGCCGCGAGCGCACACCCGACCGCCGGACCAAGCACCACGAATGCCAGACCCTCGCCGGGGTTGCATTGCCGAACGCGCAGAGCATTGAACGCCAGGACGGCCGTGGGCACTGCCCAGAGCAGGAGGCCCGCGCCGATGGCATGAAGCATGAGATCGATCCCGCGCGTTGTACGGTTCGAGAGCGTGTAGCGTGCTGCGATTGCCGCCACCCAAGGCGGGAGCAGGAGCCCCATGGCGAGCGCACTTTCGACGCCGTGCACGCCGAGCAGCGGGATGAACGCGAGCACCACGCCAACGCTCGCAGCGAACAAGACGCCGAGACGAAAGATGCGCAGCCTCGTCACGACCTATTCGGCCGCCACGGGGGCGGTCGTTGGCTCGAAGGCGGTGACCAGGTTCAGCACCTCGTCGACGCGCGAGACCAGACAGATCTCCAGCTCGTCACGCACCTCTTTGGGAACTTCTTCGAGGTCCGGCTCGTTTCGTTTCGGCAGCAGAATGCGGCTGATGCCCGCCCGATGCGCAGCGAGGCACTTCTCTTTGATTCCCGTCACCTGGAGAACGTTTCCGCGCAAAGTGATCTCGCCGCTCATGGCGACGTCGGGGCGCACCTTGAGCTCCGTGAGGAGCGAGGCCAGCGCGACGAACAGCGGAATGCCCGCGGCAGCGCCGTCCTTGGGCACCGCGCCGGCTGGCAGATGCACGTGGATGTCGGATTTGCTGACGAAGTCCACCGGAAGGCCGAGCTCCTCCGCGCGTGCTCGGACGAACGTGAAAGCTGCTGCGGCCGACTCTTTGAGCACGTCCCCCATGTTGCCCGTCAGGTGAAGGCGGCCGCTGCCCGGCATGCGGGTCGCTTCGACGAAGAGCAAATCCCCGCCTGCGGGGGTCCAGGCCACTCCAGTGGCGACGCCTGCGCGTGCACTGCGCTCGGGTTGCTGCCGCTTGGCCTTTGGCGCGCCCAACACTTCCTGAACGAACTCGGGGTCCGCGAGGACCGAAACGTCCTCGCCGTTGGCGAGGCGAACCGCGATCGCCCGACAGATGGCAGCTGCCTGCTGCTCGAGCTTACGCACGCCAGCCTCGTTGGTATACGACTCGATCATCACGTCGATCGCTTCGTCCGAGAAATCGAGGCGCTCCGGAGAGAGACCGTGTTCGCTCAGTTGGCGCGGGATCAGGAAATCCCGCGCGATCGAACGCTTCTCCCGCGGCGTGTAACCGGGAATCTCGATGACCTCCATGCGATCGAGCAGGGCGCTCGGAATCGTGCTCTTCTGGTTGGCGGTGGCGATGAACATGACGCTGCTGAGGTCGAACGACACGTCTAGGTAGTGATCGGTGAACTGGTTGTTCTGCTCGGGGTCCAATACCTCGAGAAGAGCGCTCGCGGGGTCACCCCGCTGATCGCGGCCGAGCTTGTCGATCTCGTCGAGGATCACGACCGGGTTCTTGCTGTCAGCCTTCTTCAAGGCCGAGATGACACGCCCCGGGAATGCGCCCACGTAGGTACGACGATGGCCGCGCACCTCGGCCTCGTCCGACACGCCGCCAAGTGAGACGCGCGCAAACGCACGTCCGGACGCTCTCGCGATGGATCGCCCGAGCGAGGTTTTCCCGACGCCTGGTGGGCCGACGAAGCAGAGGATCGGCGCTCGCCCGTCGCGTCGCAGCTTACGAATCGCGATGTATTCGACGATGCGGCGCTTCGGCTTTTCGAGGCCGTAATGATCCTCGTCGAGCACCTGTCGGGCTTGTGCGACATCGAGGTGGTCGGCGGTCTTCTTGGACCATGGAAGGTCCGCGAGCCATTCGACGTATGTTCGCGCGACTTGGTATTCGCTGCCGGCAGAGTTCATGTTGGTCATGCGTCGGAGCTCGCGTTTGGCGGCAGCCTCTGCGTCGCTCGGTAAGCGAGCCAGGGCGATCCGTTCGCGAAGGTTCTCGATGTCGTCCTCGTCGACATCCGTCTCGCCGAGCTCGCGACGGATTGACTTGATCTGCTGGCGCAGCAGGTACTCCCGCTGCGAGCTCGACATCTCTTCTTCGACCATCGTCGAGATCTCTTCCTTGACCCGGATCACCTCGTTCTGGCGATTGACCTGGTCGAGCACGAGCCGCACGCGCTCTCGAACGTCGAGTGTTTCGAGCACGGCCTGCTTGGCGTCGTTGCTCAGCGGCAGATTCGAGGCGATGAGGTCCGCGAGAGCGCCAGGCTCTCGGACGTTGTCGAGGATGTGAAGCGACTCGCGCGACGCGGTTGGTAGCTCGTTGAGCAACTGTCTCGCCGATTCACGCAGATGCGCGGCGAGCGCCTCGACCTCCACGTCGACCCGCGGCGCCTCGTGATAGCGGTGCACCCGCGCACGCATCGTCGGGTGACGCCCGAGCGCTTCCTCGATGCGCATGCGGCTCACGCCTTGGAGAACGACGCTGTACTGGCCCGAGTTAAGGCGAATCACCTTCAAGACGCGCGCAATCGTTCCCGTGTGGAACACCTGGTCGAAGGTCGGGTCCTCCACCTCGGGTTTGCGCTGGGTCACAACCCCGATCGCCGGCCGCTCTCGGCCACAGGCCTCCTCGATGAGTCGAACCGACCGGGCGCGGCCCACGTTCACGGGCACCACCGTGGCCGGAAACAAGACAGAGTTGCGCAGCGGCAGAATGGGCAAGATCGGCTCGGCGCCGGCGGGGAAGATCGAGTCGGTCATTTGGTTTTGCCAATGATATCCGAGATCTACGATGCCAGCAACGCCTCCGGCCAATCCACTGGCGCCGAGGGCGGTCGGCTGGTATCAAAGCGGCGCCTGAGATGGTGGGACGTAGTGCAAGATGGGGTGGAGTGTGCGCTTTGCTGTCCGCGATTGGCGGCTGTGACGGCGGACTCACGCTCAACGCACTGGTGCTGCTGATCAGCCTCGGGATCTTCGTCGGAACGATTCTGCTGGAGCGGTCCCCGTAGTCGTGTCTGTGCCCGAGCTTCGCAGCCTCTCGCACTTCACCCTCGCCGACCTCGAAGGGATCCGCGTCTTGTTGCGTGGAGGCTCGGTCGTCGATTGGCACCGGCTGAACTTCGCTGATGAGGCCGAGGCCGAGACTTTCGTGCGGGCCCAGGAGATCGACCCCCACGACCCGGCGGACACGGCCCGGACGGAGCAGGTCAAAGAGGCCGCGATCGACTACCTCCGGCGCGACTTCGCCTTTCCGGTCCCGAAGCCTGTGGCCAAGAAAGACCTCGTGGGCCTCTTGATGCTGG
>WOR8_10004988_pt1 | contig 12834 bp, 13 predicted proteins | sample DeeMarSeWOR38_10_FD_19890 | JGI IMG/M metagenome (IMG submission 19890) | reverse complement strand
AAGCCCGAGCTCACACCTCGCGTTGGTAAGCTGATACCTGGAGGTCTCCTATCCTTTGCGACTCTTCAGACTCTGGTGTTTATTGCCCTCAAACAACCAATCATTCAATCTGAGTTGGTGGCTCAGCGCGGAACGCATTCCTATGACCACATAAGAGACCTCGTAGACAAGAAATTCATCGACGCTGTTCCAGAGGGTCGATCTAAGTTATTAACAACGACTCAGCTTTTCGCAGACTATTTCGGTCTAGACAGTGATAGAGTGCGGCTCAAAGCTCAGCTCAAATTTAAAATGAAGAAGATACTGGACGATCAGCGTGAGGTTGAAGCGGTTGCAGGAATCTCTTCAGACTAGACACTAACAGACTCGTGGAACAGGTTCACCATAGGGAACCTGAATGATTTTTCGCCCTCCAATAAATGTCTTCATGACTACTCTAGCCTTTCCCTTTAGGACTCTCCCTACGATCTTGGCATCGCTTGTGGTTTTGTGTTTTGATAGTGCACTCAGTATATCGTCAGTGTGTTTCGAATCAACACTCATCACTACGATCCCCTCACAGCTCATGTGAAGTGGATTGAGACCGAGTACATTGCACAGGGACTGAACCGCTGGACGTATAGGAATCTGGTTCTCCTCGAGTTCAAACTCAACCTTAGACTTTGATGCAATCTCATTAAGAGCAACTGCAGTACCACCGCGAGTTGGGTCCTTCATGGCATGGACTCCTCCAACATCAAGACATGCACGGATAGGTTCCCAGAGAGGTGCGACATCACTTTTCAGATCAGTTTCAAACTTCAGACCTTCCCTATGGGCTAGCAAGGAAGTCCCATGGTCACCGATTGGTCCACTGAGGATTATGTCATCACCAACCCTTGCTCCACTATCAGAGATTGGATGGTCTAGATAGGGAACTCCTATTCCAGTGGTTGACATTACAATTCCGTCGAGAGTGCCCGGAGGCATTACCTTAGTGTCGCCAGCAATCATTGCAACACCCAATGGCTCGATGATACTGTTGAGAGACCTGAGCATTGTCTGCAGGGTTTCGATTTCGACCCCTTCTTCTACAATCACAGTGTTTGTCATCGCAATAGGCTGAGCTCCCATGACTGCCAAGTCATTGATAGTGCCGCATGCGGTAAGTATACCCAGATCACCGCCCGGAAACACAATAGGATGTACTGTATGAGCATCAGTACACACAATCAGATTTACACCAGCAATATGGAGTGTAGCACCATCGTCCATCTCATCGAGACCGATTTCGCCTATCTTTCTACGACCAAACGAAGGAATCACCACGTCCTCCAGTAGACGTTGCATTATCTTTCCGCCAGCTCCATGAGCAGACTCAATCTTAGGCATCATCCATCCTCCGACTGTAGGGTATCTTGGGGCAGACCTCGGAAGTATTTGAAGAGGTCGCTCTAGACATGGAAAGAACATGGACACTAAGCAACATTTAAAACGAATCTACAAGGAGCCTCATTGACCTAACCAAGAGGTAGTCAGCAATGGGTGTCTGGCATAGAAGATCAACACGAACCTCCACTGGAGCTCGATTGAGGCGATTCAGAAGTAAGAGGAAACACCAAATGGGTCGCACTCCAACTGAAACACTTATGGGAGATGAAAAGAGGAGGACAATCGACAGCAGGAGGAAAGCGAAGAAGACACCAGCTCTTCGTCTTAACATGGTCAATGTAACAGATCCTTCAAAGAATGTCACTTTCCGTGCTGAATTGCAAGATGTAGAGAAAAACCCAGCAAACATGGACTATCAGCGTAGGAAAGTAATCACCCGAGGTACCATCATCAAGACCTCAAAGGGTCGTGCCATGGTCACAAGCAGACCTGGTCAAGATGGCATTCTTAATGCAATACTGATCTAATCAGCTCTTTTCCAACAGAAGAAATTCATTCTATCATGTAGCAGAACCTGCTACTTCAGCCTCAATGCTGGTTATCACGAAGTCTTTTCCACCTGTGATTTTTGTGGAACTTCCTCCGCACTGGGGGCACTTCATTGGTGCAAAAGCAGCTAGTTCATTGGGTACGTTTGAGTCCACTAATGACTCACCTTCAAATTTACAGTCATTGCAGAGTAGTCTTCCCTTAACTGTCTTGATTCTTAGTTCTGCACCTTCTATGATTGAGTCCCTGCTGGCAATTTCAAAGTTGAAGATTAGTTGCTCGGGAATAAGAAATGTGAATTCTCCTACTTCCACATTGACTACAGATACCCTTGTTGCGTTGTTGTTCTTTGCTGCTTCTACAGCAGTGTCAACAATTGAGCAGGCTGCGGAGAATTCGTGCATCATCACACCGATATGGGCATGGATGCAGTTTTGTTAAGGCATTTCCGCTATGGCGAAAGGTCAGACTCTTTATATGAACCAGTGTTAATTGAAGGATAGTCTAGTTGCGATGATAGAGGGAGTCATTTTGTCCAAGAAAGCCAAAACAAAGAAGGCAACGACAACCAAGAAAAAGACAACGAGTAGCAAGAAAGCAGCAACCAAACCCGCAGCAAAGAAGAAGACAACGAAACCAAAAACCAAGACAACAACGAAGAAGGCTACCAAACCAAAGAAAGCCCCTGCTAAAAAGACTCCTCCAAAGAAGACAGAACCTAAGAAGACTGCGAAGAAGAAACCAACGAAAAAAGCACCAAGTAAGAAGGACAAGGAAATGCTTGGTGAGCTGGAAAAAGAGATACATAGTGAGGATGAGCAAGTGTGTCTTGGGGCGGTCGAACGTCTTGGTGTTCTTAATCATCCAGATGCGACTCGTGTGCTGGTTATTGCCCTAGCAGACCCCAGATACATGGTCAGGATTCATGCTGCAGCTCAGTTGGGTGAGCGAAAGGACAAGAAATCCGTAGACGCACTGATAGAAACACTCGGCGACGACTCGATGTTTGTCAGACAGACTGTGGCAGGTGCTCTTGAGAACATCGGAGGTTCTAAGGCAAAGAAAGCGGTCGCAAAAGCTGAGAAAGATGGTTTACTTTTAGATGAACTACCTGAAGGCAAGCGTCTGGATGATTAGGAAACCTCTACCCAGTAATTACATTTTAACTGAGGATATATTCGACTGAATTCTTCTTATATTGAAAGATGTCTGGAAAAAGATAGACGACTTGACGGAGAAAATCTATCTTGACCGCTCCTCCTAATGATAATATCGCAAAGATTGAGTCACAAATTAAAGATCTCGATTTAGATTACATGCGTGGACTTGTTTCTGAAGAAGAGTACAACATGAAATTGAATGAATTGAAACTGCAGCTGGGACAAGCTGGTGGGTCACCTAAGGATGTAACTTCGGTTCAGAGAATAGAGGTCGAACCAGCTGAAATCAGGGCTGCTAAACTTCATCCCCCTCCAGTTGAGAGGAAAGCAACTGTAGATCCTGTTTCAGCAGTGAAAAGAACTGTAGAGGGTATGAGACGTATTGCTTTGGAGAGGATAGCTCAAGAAGCGGGTGTTTCAACTATGAATGTCACCAAGATTCTATCTGATCTTCTAGATGGAAGAGAACTTTCAGGAAGAATCGACCATGATCGAGGGGACTTCATTCTGGGTACTGGTTCTGGACCTCCACCAAAGACTGTTGCTGTTTGTCCATTCTGTAGAAATGACTTGAAGCGAATTGCTGTGAAAGGAGAAACTGTGACCTGCACGATGTGCAAAGAGTCCTTCATCATTTCATAGTACTACCCTAGGTGAGTATTGATGGACTTCTTTCAGGCATGTCTGAAGGCCGATACTCGACAGGCCGTGAACGCCATTAGGAAGATGCTTCCTTCAGCACGTCCATCTGCAATCTGGGCTGTCCTCATGCATGGAGCGGCCTGGCATGAGCAGCAGACATATGACACACCCCATTCAACAATCATTGTAAACTCTATTCATGGTATGATAGAGGACTTTGGAAATCACTCTGGGCTTGCACCTGATACTTCAACGGATTCAATCAAAATTCCCCTAGATGCTGATAGAAAGTCTGCCATTCAGGAGTTGTTAATTGAGCGCCTTGCTCTTCACCTTGCTGACATTGATCACTGGAAACTGGAAAAGGGGCCAAACTATAATGTGGAGAAAGGTGTAGATTCACCTGATAATGCCGTCAGAAAACTTGAGAGTTCACTGCGACAGAAGAGTCTTGTTGGCTCTTGGGAAGCTTCTGTGATTCTAGCAGCCAGAGATGATCCTATCAGACTAAGACGTGTCATTTCTTCAATCGCTGCTGAGGACCCTGACAAGTTAGGCCACGCGTTCATCATGCCAGTTTCCCTAGTACTAGAACTACCTGGAGCTGAGTACACCAGACCTCAGATTGCCACTCTTTGGCATCTCATGGAGTATCTCGTACGTAAGGTTCCTTCAAAGTCACCCGATGGTTTCTCCCAGGATGACAATCTGAAGAGTCTCGTGAAACCAATAGACCTGAAGCCCTTTGGGAACATTTTCAGGAATTCAATGGCGAATTATGGTGTTCTTGGACACAACACAATTTTCGCTCAGAGAATTGCTGACGCTAACAATCAAGGTCTTTTGACCAAAGAGATGACTGGATGGTTGATTGAGAAGCTGAAGCAGAACATAGGTGGGACTATACTCCCAGAGGACGGTCTAACCTTTGAGAAAATTGCGAAACAAGATGTTGCAGCCGATTGGGCTCAAAAGCCTGAGTTCATCAGACTGCCGCACTCAAACGACATTCAAGAGTGGGTTACATCAGAGGATATCTCTGACTTGTGGAACACAATGACTGATGACAAATCACACGAGTTCGAGTCTAGACTACTCGAGTTCGATAGTGACTGGCCGCAAGTCCGGTGTTGTCAGTACATTATGGCCACGATGTTGAGTGAACCACGAGCATCTCATGTGATAATCTTCACTCACGCAGCTTGGAATCTCGTTGACCATGGACTGGTTTCTAATGATTTAGCTGCACTTCAAGTTCATAGAATGCTGAGAATGCATTTGAGCGAATGGTAAAAAGAGTGAAGTGAGAGGGGATGACCCTCTCAAGAATTACTTTTCATCACCTAATCTGTAGGACTCTGCAAGAAGATCAGGGATATACCTCACCTTCATCTCAGTACCCTTCATCATGTCGTTGATCTGGATTGTACAGAAGGGACACTCGGTGGTGACCATGTCAGCACCAGTAGCCTCGATGTACTCCTTCTTGGTGTTGGCGATTTTCTGTGAAAGTTCACGTTGACCTGCACGAACTCCACCTCCAGCACCGCAACAACGATTCTTGTAAGGATCATCGATGTATTCCACACCGGGAATCATTTTGAGAAGCTCGATCGGTTCATCGAAGACATGCTGACCTCTACCCAAGTGACAAGGTTCGTGGTAGGTGATTTTCATCTTAATCTCACCCTTTGGTGGGACTATATTCTCCTTACCAATCACTTGAATCATGTATTCAGCCATATCATAGACCTTGTACAGTGGTGGTTCACCACGCTCTTCTTCGATAAATGGTCTGTGGTCTTCGCGGAGAGTCTTTCCGCAGCCTGCACAGGCAACAACCACTGTGTCACAATCATACTTCTTGCATGCCTCTTCGAATATCTCAGTGACCCTTCGTGCTGCAGCATGGGCAGTGTTAAGGTCTCCAGTCCTGAATGCGGGACTAGCACAGCACCATTGTTCCTTTGGAACGACCACATCGATGCTGTTTCGGTTCAAGACATCAATCAGTGCCTTTCCAGTACTCTGCATTCTGTAGTCTATGAGACAACCGGTGAAGAAGGCCACTCGACCTTTAGGATTGTCCACGAAGAATTTAGCATCCTTGACCTCCTTGAGAAGAGGTGCATCCTTGACAGGCACAGCTCTCCCTGTTTCCTTTATCGAGTCGATGAAAGCTTGTTGACCTTCAGCCAGAGGATAGCCTGCCTCTACAGCCTTAGCTCGAAGTAACTCTACAGCTAGGGCGGGAATGTCTATTTTCTTTGGACAGATGTCGGTACACATCTTACATGTTGTACAGCTGTAGACTGACTCATTCATCGCCATTGCTACCCTGTCCTCGACATCACGTGGGTCAAGCTCTAAACGAGCAATCTGTCGGATAATCATGGGACCCGGATAGTCCCAAGTTTCATGGACAATGGGGCAGTTTGACAAGCACGCACTACACTCGATACACTTGCGAATCTCACGCAGTTTTTCAATCTCTTCAGCATGAATAATCTCTGGGTGCTGTGGTTGTTTATCACGTGCCACATAGGGACGGATTCGTCTGATTCGAAAAGTGGTCTGAGCCATGTCAGAAACCAGATCTTTGATTATTGGCATCTTCTCGAGTGGTTCGAGAAGCAGGTCTTCATCAGGGTTGACCTTTGTTCGGCACGCTATTCTGGCCGTGTGATTAACCTTTACAGCACAGGAACCGCATTGACCTCCTCTACACTCCCAGCGGAATGCAAGGCTTGAATCGAATTTGTCCTGAATGTAGAGTAATGCATCCAGAACCGTCATCCCAGGCTCATATTCAACCTCGAAGTCTTGGAAATATGGTGCATCATCACTATCAGGGTTGTATCGCTGAACACTTGCTTTGATTGTCTTTGCCATCTTGTAGCCTCCCTATGGTGGTGTGATCTCGGTGATCACCAAGTCTTCCTTTCGCAGTTCCATCTTGCCGTCCTTACCCTTGCGGATGACGATGTTGTAATAGCCCTTATCATTGGGGTCCGCATCAACCCGGTAGTGAGCTCCTCTGCTCCCCTTTCTCAAAACCGCTGCTTCAGCAACCATTCTAGCAGTTGTCACCATGTGGACAAACTCCATGGCTTGATGCCAGCCTGGATTGAAACGCTTCACAGGAACATCAACTTTGATTTTTGGAACTACATCTTTCTCTATCCGTCGAAGTTCCTTGACAGCATATTGCATTTCTTCCTCCTTTCTGAAGATCTGAACCTTACTCCACATGAGATCAGTCAGTTCCTCACGAGCATCTGCTGGTGAGATGCCTTCTTTTCTACTGAGCATTGATTCAAGTCTATCAAACTCATCCTTAATCTCATCACGATTCATGCCTAAATGATCGTTTTCTTTGGCATACTTAGCAGCATTTTCCCCAGATAGAGCACCAAAGACTTGGGTGTCAGCTAGTGCATTTCCTCCCAGTCTATTTCCTCCATGAACGCCACCAGTACACTCCCCTGATGCATAGAGACCAGGTATGTTTGTACCTGAGTCCTCATCTATCTTGATACCTCCCATGAAGTGGTGTGCAGTTGGTGAAACCTGCATTGGTTCACTCCTGATGTCAACACCAGCATCTTCGAACTGCTCAATCATGCTCTCTAGTCTGAACTCGATAATCGAACGTGGAAGGTGAGAGATGCTCAGGTAGACACCTCCATCTGGAGAACCTCTACCCTCGAGGACTTCAGTCATGATTGATCTTGCCACTTGATCTCGACCAGCAAGCTCCATGACCTCTGGATAATAACGATGCATGAATCGTTCGCCTTCACTGTTCAGAAGGATTCCTCCTTCACCACGGACAGCCTCTGTGACTAAACGACCTTTGGCTGATTCAGGTTTGACCATTCCAGTGGGGTGGAATTGAATCATCTCCATGTCTATCATTTCACAGCCAGCCTCATAGGCCATCCCATATCCGTCACCAACATCCAGCTGTGCATTGCTGGTGACACTGAATATCCTCCCTGCTCCACCAGTTGCCATCACAACAGACTTTGCACGAAACACAAGATAGTCACCGTACTTCAAATCAACAGCGCAAACACCAGCCACCTTGCCATCTGTGATCAAGAGTCGAGTGGCAAATACTTCATCAAACACTCGAACTGATGTCTTTCGGATTCCCTCTGTTAGTGAAACCATTATCTCAGAACCGGTTCTGTCAGAAGCATAAGCGGTTCTGCGCCAGCTCTGTTTGCCAAACACTCTTTGAGCGATCTTCCCTTCTGGTGTTCTGTCAAAGACAGCTCCCATATCCTCCAAATCAAAGATTCTCTGTGGGGCATCCCTCACCAGAATCTCTGCAAGTTTCTGGTTGTTCAGATAGTTACCTCCGACAATGGTGTCTTTGAAGTGGGTTTCAGGGTTATCATCTGGGTCTACATTACCCAGGGATACATTATAGCCGCCCTCGGCCATAGCTGTATGAGCCTTACCGAGTAGCTCTTTACTTAGCATGATTACGTCGAGGTTGTGTTTGGATGCTTCAATTGCTGCACGGCAACCGGCACCGCCAGCACCAACAACCAGAACGTCACACATGATTGTCTTGTAGTCCAACTACAGTCCTCCAATGGAGAGCCTTCTCCGTGGTTAGGCCGTCGGGGTTTCTGCTACTCTTTAAGACTTACTGTTCAGACGAAAAGAAAAGAGAGAGGCAGACCAAGGTCTGCCAGCTAGTAGAATCACTCTTTAACTCCAATTATAGCATAGACCTCGGCTTTTCGGGCCGCTACTGCCTTGTCCATGTCAGCATGCATGCTGTTTCCATGCGAGTCCATTGTGACAAGGAGAGGACCAAACTCTTCAGCAGTGATGACCCAAAGTGCCTCAGGCATACCCAAGTCCTGCCATTCATAGGCGACGACTGTCTTTAGACCCTTGGCAGCAAGAGCACCACAGCCACCAGTGTAGCTGCAATAGACGGATCCGACCTCTTTGAGGGCATCAAGGGTCTTCTTCCCCATTCCACCCTTCCCTACAATGATTCTAGCCTTGTATTTACGAAGGAACTCATCCTCAAAGAGTTCCATCCTGATGCTTGTTGTAGGGCCTGCAGAAACAATCTTCCATTCTCCATCCTTTTGCCAGGCTACAGGTCCAACGTGATAAATCACACTCCCCTCAAAGTCTACAGGGGGTTTATCGCCTTTCTCGAACATGTGAAGCGCGCGTTCATGTGCCTCATCTCTAGCAGTGTACACGTGTTCACCAGTGACATAGACTACATCTCCGACCTTCAGTTTTCTTGCATCCTCTTCAGAGATTGGGGTTGTTAGATGATACTCTACCATCTTAGTTTCCCTCCACTGGATGTGTCAAGTATTTGACCTTCAAGTCCTTCGAGATTATCGCCGTGCTTCTTCGAGCAGCCCAGCATTGGACCGCAACACCAACTGGTAGACTTGCAGGATGGCGCATAGCATAGTCAACCTTCACACCAAGGACTGTTGTCTTGCCACCAAGACCCATCGGACCAATCCCTGTAGAGTTTATAGCATCCATGAGTTCTTCCTCTATCTTCGCAACTTCTGGCTCAGGATGTTTGTCATCAAGTGGTCGCATGAGCTGCTGTTTTGCAATCTTGATTGCAATGTCTGCACCACCACCAATACCCACACCTATGATGTTGGGAGAACAGGCCTTTCCCATGTACGAGAGCGCGTTGTCAACCACGAGTTTCTTTACTCCAGTAAGGCCAACTCCTGGCTTGAGCATCCCTACAATGCTGACGTTCTCACTACCACCACCCTTTGGAAAGGCAGTGATCTCAAGGGAGTCACCCTCAACTATCTCCCAGTTTATCCATGGAATCTTCACACCTGTGTTGTCACCAGAGTTACCTCCGACAATGGGGTTGACCGCATTCGGTCTTATGGGCACCTCTTTGGTGGCCTTGCGGCTTGCCTGAGTTAGAGCCTCTTTTATCTCACCCATGAAGGGGAATTTGGCTCCGACTTTGACATAGAAAATCATGATTCCTGTGTCCTGACACATTGGAACACCAGTTTCTGCAATATCCAGATTAGTTAGAATAGCAGAGAGCTGGGTCTTCGCGGTTTCATCCGTTTCATTCTTGTTAGCAGTCTCAAGAGCCTTCTTGATATCAGAGGGCAACTCTGTGACAGCCTTCTTCAACAGACGAAAGGTAGTATCATGAATTACTTGATACGGGTCTTCCATTCGATCAGCTTCTGAACTGTGAATCTGTGAGATACGATACATCGTCCCCACACACAAACCGCGAGAATCAAGAGGTTCTTAATCTGTGTTACTATCAAGACCAAAGCCTATGACTATATACGGGAGTGTTCCAACTGGAAAGCAGGAGTCTGATGAGTGATGGTTCTTGATTTGTCCGTTCCAGCAGTTTCGTCATTTCTTACTGTCACGTCGCTCCTCGTGATTTATTCAATATTGGACATCCGTCAAAGGAGAGTGCCCAATGAGTACATAGTAGTGGGGGGTATCTTAGGAGGTGTTGTTATTCTACTCACTGGTCACCTCTTTACCAGCCTACTCCTTCATGTGACTGCATTAGTGATAGTATTCGTAATGGCATATGCCCTATTCAGGATGCGCTCAATTGGTGGGGCGGATGTCAAGAGTCTGCTACTTGTTGCCCTGATCAGTCCAGGGATTGAGCTCACAACGTGGAACCTTCCGTTCATAGAAGCAGTCGCTGGAATGGGTGGGGAGTTATTCATTATGCTTCTAGGAGGATATCTCTATTGGAGAATTAAAATCAACGATGAGAAGTCCACCCCGCCACTGTTACCATTTCTCTTGTTGGGATATCTGGCAATCCAGTTGATTGCCCTACTCTAAGTATTCTTTGAACTAGACTTCTTTGAGGAGACCTCGATACCGGACTTCCCAATCTTGAAAGAGTGTTTCTTCAGACTATGTGGAGTCTGTTTCATTTTCCAGACAAGTAGGTCTCTCTTGAGGGTGCCATTGGCTTCTGAGAGATTGAGTGTGATTAGTCCCTGTGTAACGAACTGTTCTACACCAGCACGGCTTTGTGAGTCTGGTTCTATGATCTCGCTGATGAATAGAGAGGTCACTTTCAATTCCCTGAGCAGTGCACTGATTCTGAACAGCTCATTTCTGACTTCTGATGGTTCACTGAATCTGATTCCTAAGCCTGAGATACAATCGATAACAAGTCGCTTGGCTTTCGTTTCATCAATGGCCCTATAGATTTCCTCAGCTAGTGTGGTCATGTCAAAACCACGTCGAAGAGCATACTTCTGCGATGTTGGTAGACCAGCCTTGCCCGAGGCTGCATCGATTATTATCAGCTCATTCTTCGTTTCTAGGTCAAGGAGATTCCAGCCAAATTGGGTTGCTTCTGTCCTGAGCTCGTCTGGGCGTGTTTCAAGTGTTACATATATGCCTGGTTCATTGAACTTGGTGACTCCGTTGTATAGAAATTGAAGCCCGAATATCGTCTTTCCTGACCCTGAGTGACCAGAAACAAGAACAGTACTGCCTTCGATAATTCCTCCACCAATCAGCTCGTCTAGCCCAGCGATTCCAGTCTTTGTACGGGTCATAGAAGTTCACCTCACTCTGGATTTCCGCTGATTTCCCAACCTTTTACTACGGCACTAACTGGAGTTATGGTGACTTTTGCAACATCGGGAGATTTACGAAGTGTTTCAGCCTTTTTCTGTAGATCTTCTTCATCAAAAGCCATAGTAAGTGCGTGAACAATCATAGGTTCTTCATCAACTGCAACCCAGAGGTATGCTTCATTCTCTGCAAGTTCTTTGGCATAACTATGGGTTCTTTCTCTACTAATCTCAGGAAGGATATGACCACCAATCTCAATCCTGAAGATAGCCGAGGTGGTGTATCCAAGAGCCTCCGGACGAACCAAGGCACAATAGCGCGTGACAGTGTTGCTCTCCTTCAATCTCTTAGCACGGAAGTGAATGGTGGTGTCTGGTTGTTTGAGGTCCTTTGCTATCTTTGTGAAGGGTGTCTTTGCATCCTTCTGCAATATTCGAATCAAGTCTCTATCTAGTTGGTCCATTTTCTAGATACCACCGGTCTCGTCAGGGGGTGTTCTTGCGCGTTAAGAAACTCCTCAAAGTTGGCTATTAAGGATTGTTTGTACTATTCGCAACTTTCTTGGACTTGATTGAGATTGACACTATAAATTGAATCGAGAATACATCCTACAATAGGAATCAATTGTGAGAATCACAATCGCGTTTCAGGATGTTGGTAGAACAACTGGTGGAGTAACTCCTCCAGTGAATGCATAGATAAGGGTCCAGAGAACAACCCAGAGCATCAGGTAGGATGGAAGAGAGTTTGTAATCATTTTCTGTGTACCACCCAAGTCATCGAGTGAAATCTCTAGGAGGTATCGAATGACATAGAGTGAGAGGATATAGACAAGAAAACCGAAAATCACTCCTCGAGTTCCTCTGAAATAAGGTCCTGTAAATCCACAGACTAACGCACTGATTATAGCGAAGAATATCTTCACAAAGTACTGTTGGTCATTTGGGGAGTCATCCCATCGTCCAAACATACGATTGAAGAGGTTCTTTAATGGAGTGAGATTCATTGTCAATCACTGCCTGATTGTGGCTGGTTCAATCGACGAGGTTATAATCATGTCGGTTTGAATGCAGGGTGAGATGATATGAAAGACTCGATGAGTAACGTTGACATCAGGCTCATTCTACCAGAGCTACGTGAGTCTGCAGAAGGCGCTTTCATCAAAAATGTCTACCAATATCGAGACATCTTTGTCCTCAAACTATACCAGCCGGGTGGTGGTTCGTCACAACTTCTTATTCATCCAGGTCACCGTATCCATCTCACAGAGTTTGTGCGAAAAGCACCACGAGAACCACCCAAGTTTTGTGCAGTGCTACGGAAATATCTTAGAGATAAACGGATTATGTCCGTGAAGCAACATGAGTTGGATAGAATTGTCGTAATCGAGGTGGGGGATGACGAGAGTTCATACAAACTCGTGGCTGAATTATTCGGTAATGGTAACCTGCTTCTCCTAGACCCTAAAGATACAATCTTTGTTGCAATGCGATACAAAAAG
>WOR8_10008543_pt1 | contig 12839 bp, 17 predicted proteins | sample DeeMarSeWOR38_10_FD_19890 | JGI IMG/M metagenome (IMG submission 19890) | reverse complement strand
GATATATGGCCAAACAGAAAATGAAGAAAGAAAGAAAATATGGTAAAGGAGCAAGACCCTGCGTTAGATGCGGTTCTTACGGGCCCGTTATCCGGCGTTATAATTTATATTTGTGCAGGCACTGTTTTAGGGAGGCTGCGCCGAAGCTTGGATTTAAAAAATATGAGTAACGAGGTAGCACCATGGACACATTGACAAATGGCTTGATAACAATTATCAACAACGAGATGCGAAACAAACGCGAATGCATAATAAACCCCGCCTCCAAACTTTTAGGTCGAGTATTAAGAATAATGCAGCTTAACGGCTACATCGGAGAATTCGAGTTCATTGATGATGGTCGCTCAGGCAAGTTCAAAGTGCAGCTTCTAGGCAGAATAAACAAGTGTGGCGCTATTAAGCCGCGGTTCTCCGTCAAAGTTGGCGGTTTCGAGAACTGGGAGAAAAAGTTCTTGCCATCAAGAGACGTTGGCATAATGGTTGTTTCAACCTCGAAAGGCGTTATAGCTCACAGAGAAGCTGAAGAAAAGAACATGGGAGGAAGGTTGTTAGCCTTCGTTTACTAGCAAGGTGTTTTTTGATGCGACTGCCAGAAATCTCCAAGATCGTTCAAATTCCGGATGGTGTAGAATTAAGCATAGAAAGACGAAAAGTCACAGTTAAAGGAGAAAAGGGGACTTTGATACGTGACTTTTCTTATGTTCCAATATCAATTGATGCTACCGACGATAAAACAGTTCGTGTCTGGGCTGAGTGGCCTCGCAAAAAGGAAGCCTCCCTAGTAGGCACTGTACACTCTCACATCCAAAACATGATTATCGGAGTTAAAGAGGGCTTTTCATACACGCTAAAAATCGTGTTCTCTCACTTTCCGATTTCAGTCAAGGTTCAAGACAAAACAGTTTTGATTGAAAACTTCACCGGCGAAAGGCAAGCGCGAATGGCAAAAATAATTGGTGACGTCAAGATTAGAGTTGAAAGCGAAGACATTACCGTCGAAGGCATAAACTTGGAGGATGTGAGCCAAACTGCGGCAAACATTGAGCAAGCTACTAAAGTAAAGAAGAAAGACCCACGCGTTTTCTTGGATGGCATATACGTATATGAAAGAAAGGAAGGAATGACGTAATGGCAGAAAAAAAGGTAGCCCTACGGCAAAAGTCGCTGAAAATGAGAAAACGCGTTAAAAAGAAAAAACCAGATTTTGTTAGGCCAGAAAGCTGGCGATACGTGAAATTGAAGGAAAGCTGGCGTAGACCTCGAGGATTAGACAACAAGGTGCGGCGGAAGGTCAAGGGGTGGCCGCCGGGAGTCAGCGTTGGCTACAAGGGACCAAAAGCTGCCCGAGGTCTTCACCCGTCTGGATACAAAGAAGTTTTGGTGTATAACGTCAAAGAGGTATCTGCAGTTAATCCCAAATCTGAAGCTGCTCGCATAGCTCATACGGTTGGCAAGCGAAAGCGAGCGCAGATTATAGCTGAAGCTAAAAAGCGTAAAGTTTTCATTTTTAACTTCACGCCTGTTGAAGACTTGGCTGATACAGAAGAAGAGAAATCCGAGGAAGCAGAGGCTAAACTGGAAAAGCTATCTGCAGAAGAGGAGCAAAAGGCACTGGTTAAGAAAGCTGAGAAGCCGAAAAAGCCACGCAAGAAAGCTAAGCCTGAGAAAGGAGATGAAGAACAATGACCAATCTTAGTAGTCAAAGGCGCTTGGCAGCGCAAATACTAAAAATCGGTCAAAATCGAGTGTGGATTGATCCTGAAAGAATGGATGATGTCGAAGGTGCTATAACCCGAGAAGAAGTTAGAAAGTTGATTCATGAAAAGGTCATTGTGTCATTGCCCATAGCGGGTGTAAGCAGGTCTCGTGCGAAGTTGGTTCAGGAAAAGAAGCGGATAGGTCGGCGTAAAGGTGCGGGTAGCCGAACGGGTTCACGACGCGCCAAGATCTCCAAGAAAGAGGCTTGGATGAGCAAAATTAGGTCTTTGAGGAAGAGGCTTCGCGAGTTGAAGGCAAGCAGAATTATTACGGAATCTACTTATAGGAAAGTATATGCGGTAGCTGGTAGCGGAAAATTCGAGTCGGTTGCGGAGTTGGAGCGGTACTTAAAGGCTCATGATCTTTGGAGGAAACGTTGATGGCACGAGGTTCAAGTTATAGGGTTTCGCCTAGGCGGAGGCGAGAGGGAAAAACTGATTATAAAGCGCGGAAAGCTTTGGTGCTATCTGGAAAACCGCGGCTTGTTGCTCGTAGCACAGTTAAGAATGTTGTTGCTCAGATAGTTGTGGCTAAGCCTCACGGTGACGAAGTCTTGGCTGCAGCGCACAGCAGAGAGTTGAAGAAGTATGGCTGGAAAGCGGCTACAGGGAACGTTCCAGCGGCGTATCTTACGGGTTTGCTCTGCGGGCTGAAGGCTAAAATTAAACGTGTCACGGCAGCTGTTCTAGACATCGGGCTTGTTGCGCCCACGAAAGGTGCGAAAGTCTTTGCCGTGTTGAGCGGGGTTTTGGATGCCGGTGTTGATGTTCCCCATGATGAAGAGAAAATGGTTAAAGAGCGCATAGAAGGAGCGCACATTGCCGAGTATGGAAAGAGTTTGAAAGGGAATTCCGAAGTTTACTCTGCCAAGTTCTCAAAGTATTTAGGGGAGAAACTTTCTCCTGAGAAGCTTCCTGAGCATTATAGGCAGGTTAAGGCTGACATAATTAAATCATTCGAGACGAAAGGTGGTAATGAAGCATGAGTCGTAATGATAGAGGAGCAGACCATTTGGAGGAATGGGTTCCCAAGACGCGTTTAGGTAAAATGATCCAAGAAGGTAAGGTAACTTCCATTGAAGAGGTTTTCTTGAGTGGCTTGAAGATTTCTGAGTCTCAGATTGTTGACGCTTTGTTACCTGATCTTCAGGAGGAAGTAATTAACGTGAATTTGGTACAGAAGCAGACCGATGCGGGTGAAAAGTCAAGGTTTAAGGCTATTGTGGTCGTGGGAAACAGGGACGGCTATGTTGGCTTGGGTTCTGGAAAAGCTAATCAAGTGCGAACTGCTATAGAGAAGGCAGCTGCTGCAGCCCGTTTGAACATTGTCCCGGTTAAGCGTGGATGTGGAAGCTGGGAGTGCGGTTGTGGTAAACCTCATTCGGTGCCGTTTCAGGTTGAGGGCAAATGCGGTGGCGTGCGCGTGATTATTGTTCCGGGTCCTAGAGGCTTGGGGCTGGTCGCTAGCGAAGTTGCAAAGGTTATTTTGGGCTTAGCTGGCGTGAAAGATCTGTGGGTTAGAAGCCGTGGTTCTACGAGAACTGTGCCGTCGTACGCCTGCGCCATTTTTGACGGACTAAGAAAGACATATGGCTTAGTTACTCAGGCGGACTGGGTGAGATAGGTTGACAGGAAAAGCTGACGAACGCAAGTGTTTTGCTGTTGTGAAGGTTCGAGGGACAATTAGCGCTCAGCGTGAAGCCAGAGAAACCCTTGAGTTGCTACGTTTAGCCAAAACCAACAATGCAGTGCTCATTGACAATCGACCTTCGTATATGGGTATGCTGTACCGAGTGCAGAACTACGTCACGTGGGGTGAAGTGTCAAAAGAGACAGTGGCGTTGCTTTTGAAAGAACGGGGAAGACTTGCCGGTGGTAAGAAACTCACAGATGACGCTGTGGAAAAGCTGGGTTACAAGTCGATAGACGCGCTCGCCGACGCCATAGCAAGTTGCAAAGTAGAATACCAGAAATTGCAAAACGTACAGCCTGTTTTCAAATTACACCCCCCCCGCAAGGGTTTCAAGGGAAAAACCAAGAAAAGCTTCACTTCAGGTGGCGAAGCAGGCTACCGAGGCGAAAGAATCAGCGAACTCATAAAACGCATGGCTTAGCTTTTGTTTCTTGGTTAAAAACATGAAACAGCCGTTTCCTAGTCGAGCTTTTTAGCCAACCGCATATTTGTGGCCTAATAACCGATCAACGCAGAAGCTAGAGGGAACTATTCAGCCCTGCTTCTATTGGAACCATAAATAATTCCCTTAAAGAAGGGGGTTTATCAACTGTTCTTAAAACTAAAATAACGATGACTTTAGCTTATGCTATTGTCAGCCACGAATATGGGTAATCAGCATCCCCAGCTTTTAATTTGCTGTTCACGCTATCCGCTTGCTGTTCTAATTCGCCGAATTTGTGCGGTATCAGCCCAGATTCCGACAGTAATGCGGTTAATTCCTACTGGGTAAACCTTGTCAAGGTAAAGCGTAACCTCCCAGTAGGGTATCAATGCAACACCTTCTTCTCTGAGCGTTGGGTGAAAAATAGCTGAAACAGGCTGTTCTAGCACGTTAAAATCAGATACTACTGCGCCTTCGGCTGTCCATGTGAAATCTTCCACGGCGTTTCTTGCGATTTCAATGGCATCATCTTCACTGACAACGTTAAGCTGCGTTGTTCCAATGGTGAAAAGAAAATAGCCATTAGTGAGTTCTTTTAAAACATTGTTTTCGTAAACCAAGCTCAAGCTTTTTGGTGAAAAGTCCACTCCGTTTTCTGTGTGCATCCACAGAAACTCAGTCCGGCTTCCAGCAACAGAGATCTTCAGTTTTATGCTGCCTTCTGCTATTTCGTTGTTTTCTATTTCCTCAACTGAGGCCAACATGTTGCCCATCTCCTCCAAGTACGAATCATCCCCAAAAGAACTTAATCGTTCCATCAAATCTTTAACTGTATCCAGGAGGATGTAAGGTTGCGGTTGCGCAAAAATCGGCGAACCCTCAAACAGAGACAGTTGGTACCTAGACAGCTTCTGGTTTCTAAACCTGAAAATCACATCAATTTGGCTTTCAGTGTTAGTAAGCGAATATCTAAGAATCTCCTCTACAATTCCTCCCAAGTCAGTGCGATGTTCCACGGTGTCACTTAACAGTGTTGCATGATACTCTTCAGTGTCAATTTGAACAACTTCCTGAATAAACGTAATCGCAGTATCGGTGCTAGCGCTCCAAGACAACAGCTGCTCATATCTCGACTTTAAGAGCTCATGATCACTAGACAACTGGTTTAAAGAAGCATATTGCACGTAAGACATGCTTGCAAAAAGAACGACAGAAATAACAAGTATCGCCAAAAGCGATCTCCATTTCAAAGACAAAGGCAACCCCATCTTTGACCGAACAGCAGGTGCTTCCTCGACAATCTTCATAGTATCCACAGAAGCAGAACCAAAAGTAGACAGTCTATACTCACCATTCTCGGCTTTTGACACAAGCTCACCAAGATTCTCAAGATGATATGTCAAATGAGAACTGGAAACCCCAAGAGCGTCCAACATCTGCGAAAACGTCATCGATCTATCCGCAAGCATACGAAGTATCTTGCGCCGCGCAGGATGCTTCAAAGAACTAAACATAATCGAATAAATTTCTTCTTCCGGATCAGGCATCACTAATACCTTCAACTACTAATACTCAAAAGGTCTTAGAAAGCTTTGTCATAAACACAACTAAAGATCATTGCAACCAGCCATTTTCTCCCCAATTCCCCCAAAAGTTCCGAAGCCACCGTTTGTTTACCACGAAAACGCTACGAGTAAATGAGTTCTGGATAAAATCCGAGCTGTAACTCGACTAAATGTTACCCTCTCAGAAGCTTAGGCAAGGGTTCCGTTCTGAAATGCTGAGAGTGAGAGTTACTGAGATCTATATTGACGTTTTCTATGGGAGACTGCCAAGCTTTATTGCCGAAGGAATTTGCGGATTTTTCTCCCCAAATACTAGCGAGGACTTGTTGTAGCATTGAATTGAAGATAATCAGATGAACATAAGGAAATTAGGTTATCCGCTCTATTCAATATTTTTAAGTTTTGTTTTTCCCAATTGGAGAAATAGCGAACCCAATGCCCAAATTATGGTGGATTGCAGTAAGAAGGTATAGAAGAAACTGATATTCAGAATAGCCTGAGACCCAATGAAAATGCCTATAGAAACAAACAAGGCAATCTGTGCATTAATCATCAATCCCATCATTTGCTCACGAGCGTTTTCCGAAAACTCTGGTCTCAACAAAGCTAGACCGAGCGCTAAAACCACGTTAGCTGCAATTAGTTGTCCCATAAGTCCAGTGTAACCTATCAGAATAAGAAAATCAATCTGAGGAACTTGGAGCAACGAAATTACTGTAACCACTATACCAATTGGAACTGCAACTAACCAGCTCTGTATTAATCTTGCTTTAACGAGCCTACTAATTCCTGAAGGAGCTTTTCTATGGATAAACACACTTTCTTTGCCACCCAATGCAACTTGACCGACAATTAAAACCGCAAGAAAAGCAAACAAGAATACGCCCATAATCAATGCATCTCCAGGATCAGCATTACCTTCTATAAGGAAGATATTAATTAGCGCAAGCAAACCCAGAATGTAGACGAGCCGTGATAAATTTTCAAGTCTTCGAGTGTAATCCTTAAAAACTGACACCAAAAGATTGCTAAAAGATCCTTTTCCTCCTAGAATTCTTATCGCTTTGAAGAAGAATCCGTCTGGTCTAACAATTGAAGCGTTAAAAGTAGTCGGTTCAACACTGTAAATTCTACTAGCCAATTTTGTACCTAACCACAAAGCCAAGGCAAAGAAAATTACAAGCCCTGATAGTCTGATCATTGTCTCAAAAGTAAAAAATCCGAAATTACCCGGATTAGCTGCAAAATCAAGAATGACATCAGCTCCCCAAGAACTTGGGAGAAAACCTAGAATAAGTCTTGTAAATTCATTTGCGCTTGGATCTATGAGAGCTTCAGTAAAACCTCCTCCTATCATCGCGTACATTATAGCTACCATTGGCAACGCAACAACAAGAGAGAGAGCTCTCCCAATATCTTTGCCGCGAGCAGATTTGGCAAATCTAGTTCGCACTACAGCAGCAATGACTGTGCCAATCCATAAAGCAGAAAGAAAAACAACACAAAAAATTAGAACAATAACGAAAATTTGTGCTACACTCAATCCTAAAGGGGTTAAGGCAGCTGTGAAAAACCCAGCAACAATTGTTACAAGGATTGCATAAAAAGGCATTATCCCAAGAAATTCGCCTAATAAAATATCACTTGGCTTTACAGGGGCTGCTAGGAAAATCTCTACTTGGCCTGCTTGCATTCCTTGAAGAGTATAAGTGATTGGAAGTATTATGAGATAAAAAAATATCATAAAGAAAAGAACTGGCACCATTGCTAAAGCAAGTTGAGACAGAAAGAATGCTAAAAGATCATCAATAAACAAATTCGCAATATATGGTGCAATATAGGCAACATATACTGCTAATAGTCCTATTGCTAAAACTGGAAAAAAAGCTCTTATCTGTCTTATCCTGTTTAATCGCAACCGATACTCGTTTTTGGCAATTAGAAACCATTTAGGAAGTGGCACTTTTATGGTTCCTCCAAGATAGAAGCTCTTTTTCTTCAACTCCGCCTGTTAATGCGATAAACGCGTCTTCTAGAGTCTTTGTGTTTGTTCTTGCAATAATTTCATCAACTTTTCCTATAGCAACAAGTTTACCTTGGTTGATAATACCTACACGGTCACATAATTCTTCTACTATGGGAAGAATGTGACTGCAAATGAAGATAGTTTTATTCGCGTTTTCAGCCAGTGTTTTAATTAAATCTTTAACCATAAGAGCTGCACGTGGATCAAGTGTAGACGTAGGTTCATCCAGAAAGAGAATAGGTGGATCATGAATAATGGCAGCCGCAATCAAGATTTTCTGTTTCATACCACGACTAAAACCTTCTAGTAGATAGTTGCGTTTATCATAAAGATTGAATAATCTTAGCAAATCTTCAATTCTTTTTGTTAGTATGTCATCCGAGACATCATAGAGAGATCCTATGAACTCTAAGAACTCGTATGCGCTCAGTTTTTCATATAGTCCGGGTGACTCAGCCAGTAATCCAGTAATCCGTTTTACCTGTGTTTCATCACTAAGAATATCAAATCCGTGTACGTTTGCTGTTCCACTTGTAGGTTTAATTATACAGTTTAGCAAGCGAATGGTTGTGGTTTTTCCTGCTCCATTTGGTCCAAGTAGACCGAAAGTTTCTCCTTCGTACACTTCTAAAGAAAGCTCATCTACTGCTTTTATGATGTTTCCTTTTCCATAATGCTTTGACAACTTGTTAGTTTTGAGTATTACCTTCATCATTAATCACACGTCGATTATCATGACAAAATTACTTTTTATCATTTTCTCCTTTAATCTTTGTTTTTTGAAAAACAGTTTTCGTGCTCTCTTTTGGGAGATGACTAAATACCTGTTTAATTGTTTTTCTGTACTCTTTGAATGCTTCGCGCCCTTTTTTTGTCAATCCAAGTGCTGTATGTGGCTTTCTGTCAAGGAACTCTTTGGTAACTTCAACGTAGCCAGCATCTTCCAGCTTACTCAGGTGAGCTGAAAGATTCCCAGGCGTCATCCCCGTTTGATTTTGAAGAAAGAGAAAGTCCGCGCTTTGAACTACGTAGAGTTGCGCCATTATCATTAACCTACTAGGTTCGTGTATCAATCGGTCTATGTCTTGGATGCCAGCGCCGTTATTCGGCAAGTGCTCTGCCACCTTTTAGTGGATATTTCTTTAAGAAGCCGATCAGCAGAGCGAAACCTGCTACCATTACTGTAATTCCCAACGTTGCAATTATGTATGCAAAGAAGATACCCATGAAATGTCCGATCGCAAGAACAATAACTGCCAGCAAGCCATATGCGTAGAGTCGCTTTAATCCCATCGTATACCCGAAGAGGGTGCAAACAGCCAAAGTTCCGAAGCCCACGATAAGCATTCCATTTTGAAAGATTAGATCCAGCCACTGTCGTGATTCGCCTTGAAAGGTAGCAAGAGTGAAAACGAAGAAAGCTCCTACCATCGTTCCTATGAAAACTGCGGTAAGTTTGTTCGCGCCTCGAGTTCCGAAGTTTACAAAGCCTATGCGGGGCATGGTAATTTTTCTTTTTGCTCCGATCCATATTGGCAATACAGTTGCTATGAGGATGGCGGGCATTATTACTCCAAAGCCGAATTCCCAGAGTACGTCCATTATTATTCCTAAGCCGAATCCTAGAATGTATAGACCAGCAAATATGTCTAACAAGCCGTCCTGATGATATGACATGTATGCTTTTCGTTCGATTTCTTTAAGGTTTGGTTCCTTAGTCATTAGTTTCACCTCAACTACATAGACTACTTTGCAACTTATAAAGCTTTGCATTGCAAAGTACTTTTCATTTTATTATGATGTTAATACTATGGAAACAAAGTGATTTGGTTGGTGTATTCACAACAAAGAAAAGTGGTTACATAAGACAACGCTGGGAGCCTATCGGACAAACATGGTGCCATTTTGTAATCTATGGTTGACCGGCCAAAGTTCTATCACCTATTAAAGACTTCAAAAGCTATTTCACAAGCAAGGATTTCAGCAGATCACGAAACCTTTTTCGAAGCTCATTTCTCGTAGCAAACTCATCATCAGACATCGAAAGTATTCCTGCATATTCCTGCACGTTTTGCTTAGTAAAGAAATCAAGATCCTCGAGTTCCGAAACAGCGTCCTCGTATTCTTTTTCCCCACAGCAGTCCTTCTGCTCCATCATAAGTTCGACCAATTCCGAGATTGCCTTATTATCATATTTGAGTTTGAAACCAATTCGGGATAAAGCCTTTAGCGTAGCTTCTGTTTCTTCTTGCAAAACCTCCTTCCCTCCAGAAGTTTTCCCAATTGTAAAATGAAAGACTTCAGCTGTAGCTCGATAATAGCTCTCGATTAAATGGTCAACACGCACTTCACGAGTAACTTCCACCAAGTTTCCTTCAACCAGCTTTCTTATGTGATGATAGATTGTTTGGGGGGTAATGTTAAGCTCGTGAGCGATTTGGCTCACAGTCATTTCCTTTGCACGGAGAAGAAATATAATTTTTCTTCTAGTTTCATCTGCCATAAGCTTAAAGGCTTCAGGGTCGCTTACGCTCTTAAAGTGTTTCATATCTTTGAACTCAGTTATACCACCGTATGATAAGTATAAAAATATTTTCCTATTCAAACAGCAACCTTTTTAAGAGACAAACATATGTGTATTAAGACACAGATATTAATATTAAAATAGTTGCGTGGATATAAAATGAGGGCGAAAATTGAAAGAACTCTTAAGAAACCAAAAAACAAAACCCCAAAATGGCTTGGCAACTTGACGGAAAAATTAAGACCTAAAAAAAACGTTGCATACTTCTCAATAAGCAATATTAATCTTCTAGGTACGGAACTATATCAAATTCAAACACATTCAAATCCAGCGTTAATAGCAGAAGTAGAGCGACAGAAGAATAATGGTCTAATATACGCAAATATTGCTAGGTTCACATAAAGAATTGGCTGTTATAACATATTTTTAAAAATTTGAAATTGATAGCTTCTTGAATCTGGATATAATTTAGGAGAATATATTACATGCTCAAATAGAACTGAGTTTATTGCACCAATCTAGAATTTTGCTTTCATTCTCTTCTCGATTCTCAAAAACCTTGGAGATTAAAAGTTCTCCGACAATATTACCATTAGACACCAAATTCTTAGTCCTTTTAACAACTTTATCCTCCCCCATTCCCTCGTTTGTGCAAAAAATTGCCACTTTCTTTCCTGCAAGATTATTCCTCTTCAAATATGTTCTTATCGCAGATGCGGGTCTACTATTCCAAACAGGTGTGCCGATCACTATGAGATCATATTCGCCTGGTGATTTTTGAGTTTCCCGAATTTTCGTTTCATTTCCACGAGTAGCATCATATCCGGCTTTTAAGAATCCAAGTCGACCGCTTCTATTTTTTAGGTCAACAATTTCTTCGGTGTCTGCTTTGAGTTCTGAGGCTACTTTTTCAGCTACAAATCTTGTTTTTCCAGTTCGAGAATAATACACAACTAACGTCTTCATAATTGATCCTCCAATAGCGTATTTTGACTTCTTCTTCCAAGGTTTAAAACTTACGCTAGCAAAAATGACTCATGTAATATTTAAAATAGAAATTATGAAACTTAGAAGTAATTGAATTCTGAAAAGACCAAACATGTAGAAAAGAACTTTCCTCCGATTTCTCATTCTCTCTCTTTGTTTTTAGGAAAAAAGTGATATGAAACAGATCTAATGGTAATGTTATGATGACTAGGGATTCGGAACTGGAAGCACTTAAGAAAAGAGAGAAAATTCAGTGCCATTTCTGGAATGAAGTCGGTGCTTTGGAGCACATTTCTTTGCCGAAATTGAAAAAGGCAGTTGAAAGAGAATTCAAAAGCAAAGATGACCGATTTGTATTGGCACAAATCAAGCTCATGCAGACAGAAGCAAGGATAAGACTAGAAAGCAAGGTCAAGGTATGGATCAAAAAACCTCAAAGCAGAGACACAAACTGAACTTTTTAAATTTATAATTTCTATTCCCAACAAAATTTTGGAAATTAGTGCGAAGTAAAAAGACTGCACAATATTGCAAGTTAAACCTGTGCTGTGGAGTTTTTAGCTAGATACTTTTTCCTCTTTTTTTCATCAAATTTCTCAATAGCATATCTCAACATAGTTCTTGGCATACGCAAATAATGCTTGGCTAAGAATCCTTCTTCAACGTTTTGATCTCTTTTTCCGATCTCTCTAAGCGCCCAACCAACTGCTTTATGAATTAAATCGTGTTTATCATGTAAAAGTAACTCTGAAATATTTAGCGCATCTTCAAAATCATTTTTGTCAATAAAAGTGAAAGTTGAGAGAATTGAGATTCTTCTCTCCCACAAACTTTTTGATTTTACCAACTTATAAAGAATTGACCGCTCGCTTTTGAGCAAGTAGTCTCCAATAATTCTTGGCGCGCTCAAATCAACTAAATCCCAATTGTTGATGTTTTTCGTGTTTCTTAGATAGAACTCGAAAATTTCTTTTTTGCTCGTTTCTTCAGCTTTTCGATACTTGGAAATCAGTATAACTAGGGCAGTGAAGCGATGTTCATGGATTTTGCTCTTCAGCAATTCTTGGAGATCATCTAATGACAGGTTATCGTATCTTTTCGCTACTTTCCGCTGTTTTGGAACAGTGATTCCAAGAAAGACATCACCTTCACCGTATTCACCTTTTCCTGTCTTGAAGAACCATTTTGAATTTTTTGCTCTTTCGGGATCCCCAAGTTGCGCCAGATCTTTTTTTATCTGATCTAACATAGTTTTTCAAATCCAAAATGTTTCAAGTCTAAAAAATATTTTTTGATCCAGTCAATTCTAGGACCCATTAATTTTCTGAGCATAAGAAAAAGTAAACAAAGAAGAACTTTCGACTTGGCGATCAATAGCTGAGAAAGACGATAAGAAAAGCTGAAAAAGGTACTCTAGAGCATGTGCCTATTTTTTCAATCAGTAAACTTGAGTTACAATTAATCCAAAAGTTAATTTCAAAGAAAATGCTTTCTTTTTCAATTAGGTTTTAACTTTGGTAATAGTCAATAAGCCTGAGGTTTCCAAGGCGATAGCATGTAGCTACGGTGGACTTTGCATTTTCATAGCTGCAATTGCTGTGGGTTTTGCTCTTGCAGGTATTTTCACGCCTATGCAAGCAGGAGGAATCGTATCTGCTATAGTGCTAGTAATTGTGGAAGCAATCACGCTTCTCATACTCAGGTCCTTGTATACTACTAGGTATATCTTAACAGATCGTGAAATTGTGTTGAAAACAACACGATTAATTGGAGGAACCAAGAAGATTGTACTAGAAGACGTGGAATCCGTGGAGAAGACGTTGATTCCTTTTGGCGTTAGACTGTTCGGCGCTAGCTTCCACG
>WOR8_10006428_pt1 | contig 12839 bp, 13 predicted proteins | sample DeeMarSeWOR38_10_FD_19890 | JGI IMG/M metagenome (IMG submission 19890) | reverse complement strand
TCTACAAATACTCCTCCATGCCTTTCTGTCTCATTACATCAAGGATCTTACCTATATCCTGCGCCCGACCTACCGGACACACCAGCAGGGCGTCATCAGTGTCTACTACAATCAGATCATCGACGCCCAATAGCACGCAGAGCTTCTGGCGACTGTAGACCACATTGCCTTGGGAATCCTGAGCCATAATATCACCCTGGTAAACATTGTGTTGATCGTCTTGCGGCCAGACCTGTGCCATCGATGCCCAGGTTCCCAAATCGTTCCAGCCAAAGTCGGCAGGCAGCATCAGGACATTATTTGCCTTTTCCATTACCCCATAGTCGATGGAAATAGACTCCAAATCCGGATAGATGCGGGCAATTCCACGGTCAAGTTCACCAGGACCCATAAAGGGTTGAAGTTTCTGCAGGTCCGCGAAAAGCCCAGGCAGATAACTTTTCAAGGCCTCCAAAATGGCCCCCGCTTGCCAGACGAACATGCCGCTGTTCCAATAGAAGTTACCCGCTTGCAAGAACTTCTCGGCACGTTTCTCGTCAGGTTTCTCTTGAAAAGAACTCACTCTATAGAAACTGTGATTTTGAATTGTATCCACCTGCTCTCCCGCCTCGATGTAGCCGTAACCGGTCTCAGGCGAAATGGCCCGTATACCCAGGGTAATAAGCGCTGGCTGCCGTCGGGCCATTGCCACTGCTGCCCGTAAAGTGGCCAGAAAAAGATCCTCATCCGTGATCAGATGATCTGCTGGTAGCACCACCATTACTGCAGAGGGGTCCCGATGTTGCACCAGCAGTGCAGCCAACCCTATACATGCAGCCGTATTCCTGCCAACAGGCTCCAAAATGATATTCTCAGCGGGCAATTCGGCCAGTTGATTGCGCACTTCGGCCCCGTGACCCTCACCTGCAACTACGAGGATATTTTCAGAGGGCAGTAAACCACTGATCCTCGCCACGGTCTGCTGCAACATGGAACGTTGCCCCACAATATTCAGTAGTTGTTTGGGGCGCTTTTGCCTGCTCCGCGGCCAGAACCTGGTACCCTTGCCTCCAGCCATTATCACCGCGTACATTAGCTTGCCACCTCCCTATCAGCGAGTACTTTCCACTGCCTGACCAAATTATGTCAGTATACGAGGTCATTTCTCATTTGTCATTGCTCATTTATCATTGGCAGGCTGGTACGTTGGGGTCACATCTTCATATATCATTTAAATACGAGGTTAAATGATATATGAAGATGTGACCCCTTATTTACGAAAAGTACCATGTGTGTTAGATTAAAGTGCTTCTGCGGTTCTCTCACATCATGACGCTAAGCGCAGAGCGCAAAGAGAAAAGCTGTCAGTTTCACGATTCCCTGTATTGTACGCTATGCTCTATGCAACCTAATCTGGCCCTGAGGACCAGGTTTTCAATCTTGAAAAAATACAACGCTAGGAAGGATCATTATGAAAAGCGATATTGACTACAAGGAAGTTGGCAATCGGATCCAGAATTTTAGAGAAGTTCGGGGTCTCTCCCGTGCCTTACTAGCCCAGAAACTGTGCATAAGTGAACAGCAAACTGTGCATAAGTGAACAGCACCTGGAAGATCTGGAAGCTGGGAAGAAGCAACTAACCCAGGAGAATATTGAGGCTTTGAGAGAGACTTTTTCTGTGGATCCAGCCTGGCTTCTTGGCGGCCACTCTACCTAGTTGGTCTTTGTGTTGAGCTCTTGCCCCTAGAGATTCTGCCTCTTGGACTATCCTTTAGGCAATCATACCACCAGCCCTTGCATTTCGCCTGGAGGTTTTCTTCACCGTAAGAATTTACTGGGCAGAGGTCCGGTCATGCTTGCAACGAAGATGCGATTACCTACGATATCCTCCTTAGTTTGGATTGCAGCAGTCTTTATGTTGATCTGCTCATCCTGCTCCCAGACCGAAAGCGGATTTCGGACCGAGTTGGTAAAACTGCATACCGCAGATGGGGTCTGGCTGCATGGGGTGGTGCGAGAACTTCATCCCAACCGTGCCGACGCTGGGATTGTCATGGTGCATGGTTATGGAGGAAACTTCTACTCGGGAACCATGTCCTTTCTTCCCGAGGCCCTTGCTGAGCACGGGTACACAACTCTTACACTTAACATGCGCGACCATGATCGGGGCCCAAAGAAAAATCTATTTGAGGAGAACCTGCCAGACATTGCTGCGGGAGTAGATGAACTGGCTCGACGCGGCTACCAAGCCCTCTTCCTTTACGGCCATAGCATGGGCACCAACCGGGTCCTTTTCTACCTGGCAGAAACACAAGATCCGAGGATAAAAGGGATTATTCTTTCCGGCCCTCCCGGGAATCTGTTTCAGTGGAACGTAAGGATTTTCGGCCGGGAAGCTGCAACTGAAGTGCTTCGACGCGCCCAGAGACTCAAAAGAGAGGGCGAGGGTGACACCTGGATGCTTATTGATCTTGGCCCTCTAGGCAAGACTCTCTACACAGCAAACCATGTGGTAAGTCTTAGGGGGCCAGAAACCCGCTCCGACCCATTCATGAATATAGCCCGCCTCTCCAAGCCTGTTCTGGTAGTTCACGGGCAAGATGACCGACTTGCAGATCCCGCAGTGGCGGATAAACTAAAAAACAGTGCTGCTGCTGAGAGCCAGGTAAAGGTGGTTAAACTTACTGGAGCAGATCACCGTTTTCGCAACCATGAAAATAAATTAGAGGAGATCATAGCTCAGTGGCTGGGTAAGCAAATGAAACAGTGATCCCTCTTCATTGAAGGCGAGAAGAACAGATGTGAGATATGGGATTTCGGATTGAGGAATTGAGGGATTGCGGAATTAAGATATTAGATACTCGATAACGAATTACCGTTTACTCCTGACACCCGACACCTGAAACCTTTAATTTCTCAATCTACAATCTAAAATCTAATATCCCACATCCCACATCACAAATCTTAGGAGAGTCACTATGGGAAAGAAACTTGTAGTGGTGGGTGGTGGTGCCGGTGGACCGAGCGCAGCCGCTAAGGCAAAGCGTGTACGTCCCGACCTGGAGGTTACCATACTGGAAGCTGGTGAACATGTTAGTTTCTCAGCCTGACCCACACCATATTACATCGGCGATGTAATCAGAGATAAGGGTAAACTCATTGCCCGTACACCTGAAGCGTTTGCCAAGTCCGGCATCGACGTAAGACTTCACACCAGGGTGGCAGCCATCCGACCCGAGCAAAAGCTGGTGGAAATTGCCGGCGGTGATACTCTACCCTTCGACCATTTGATGGTGGCTACTGGTGCGACTCCTCGGCTACCTGGGGTTAGCGGTGAAGACCTGGAAGGGATCTTCTTTTTGCGTAATGTTACTGACGCTATTCGTATCAAAAGCTTCATTCAGGAGCGGATGGCCAGACGGGCCGTGGTAGTGGGTGCAGGGTTAATATCTCTCGAAGTGTGTGAAGCTTTTAGGCGGCTGGGATTGGAGATCACTGTTATTTATCGGCAAGACCTTCCCATGAGAAGATTGGGAGAGGATTTTGCTGAAATCATTTTAGCAGAACTTGAAACCAATGGCGTAACTTTCATGGCTGATACCGATCTAGAGGGATTCGAACCTGCACCCACCGGCCAGATCATCGTCAGAACCAGCAGCGGCGCGTTGGAGGCTGACTTGGTCCTAATTGGTATCGGTGTGATTCCCGAGGTTTCTCTCGCTTCCAAGGCCTCCCTCGATTTAGGTCCCACCGGTGCCATTGCAGTTAACGAACAACAGCAGACCAGCGTCCCTTTCATTTATGCGGCCGGAGATTGCTGTGAGTGCTTTCATCGTGTTAGCCGTCAACCGGTATATGCTCCACTTGGAGACATTGCCAATAAACAGGGTCGCATTGCCGGTGCCAACATTGGTGGCCAGAACATCTCCTTCCCGGGCATTGTGGGATCCATCTGTTTCAAAGTATTCAACCTTGAAGTTGCCAGCACCGGCTTGACCGAGGAAGAAGCCCGGAATGTGGGGATGAAAGTAGCCTCAGCTACTATTCAAGGAGTCTCCAGAGCTCACAGTTTTCCAGGAAGCGGGGAGCTACACCTCAGATTGGTCGCAGATACTGAAAACGGCCGACTCCTTGGAGCCCAGGCCGTGGGAACCGATGGAGTGGTTTCCAGAATAAATGTGCTGGCAACTGGCTTGACTGCTGGTCTATCTTTGGAAGAATTGGCCTATTTGGATCTGGCCTATGCCCCGCCTTTCTCCGGCGCTTGGGATCCGATACATATTGTGGCACAAAAGCTAATTAAATAACGCGGGCAACTCCAGAGCATGTAGGCGGGTTGGCAAGTAAAACCCATTGGTGGTATGCCCTGCGGTATTTGGAGTAATGGAGTATTTATTATTGCAGATTGGAGATTGCAGATTGAGGATTGAGCTGCAATCTCTCCTTACTGTGAGGCTTTAAGCTCTTAAATCTTAAATCTACATTCTTAAATCTAAAATCACTGGGCTCCAGTACTACAATACTCCCCCGCCCCAGAGTTTGCCAGGAGAAGGATTGTGCCTTATAATTCCGTCAGTGAAGAGTGGTAGTCTGGCAAAAAACGAGGAGCCATCTTGAAAGTTCTGCTCCACATGTGCTGTGCACCCTGTGCCGTTTATCCGCTTCAGGTGCTGGAGGCTGAAGGATGTCGGGTCTTCGGTTTCTTTTTTAATCCCAACATCCATCCCTATCAAGAATATCGTCGTCGCCTGGAGACTGTTCAGCAGCTTGCCGAAAATATTAATTTGGAGGTCATCTATCGAGACGAATACGACGTGGTTAGCTTTCTGCGGGAGGTGGCATTTCGCGAGTCACAGCGCTGTCACATTTGTTATAATTTACGTCTGGATGCAGCTGCACGGTTGGCCAAGAAGAGCCGCATGGATGGCTTTACCAGCACCCTACTGTACAGCAAGAGGCAGGATCATGAACTTGTTCGTCAAATTGGAGATGAGGTGGGAAAGAATCACGGTATTCCATTTATCTACAGAGACTTACGCCAAGGCTGGAATAAAGGTATTCAGAAATCAAAAGAATTGAATCTCTACCGGCAGCAATACTGCGGTTGCATCTACAGTGAGCAGGAACGTTACCTGGGTGTCAGTCGTTAGTGGTCCGTTGTCCGTTGCATAAAAGGCATAGGAATCAGGCATACTAACCTGAAAAATCCGCCCCATGCTCTTTGCTCTATGCTCTATGCGGCGAACGAAGTGAGCCACGACTACTGATCGTAAACAAAGACCCGCTGAACTGCAGGTGCGCGCAATAGGCTGTCGATCTCGCTCTGGATCTCTTGCCTCTCCTTATCTGCTTCCCACCTTCTCCAGTCATCCAGACCATTCCATGTACTAATCACCAAATATTCATTGGGATCGTCCAAGGAGCGCAAGGTCTCTCCTGAAATGTAGCCTTTGGCCGACATGGCCTTGCTTCTCAGCTTCCTCAACAGGCTACCTAAACCAGGTTCGTTTTCAGGGGCAATTTTTCTTTCTATGAGCACTCGAATGACCATCACCTTCCTCCTTAAGCTCTGATATTTCACGAATTGCCTACTGCGACCGAGGATATGAGCGTCCTTCCGGGCGTCCTCGGGTGTTCCTTCGACAGGCTCAGGACAGGCTCCCCTGCGACGTACTGTTCAAGTACGGAATCCAATCCCCTGCGGTTGCCCGGTGGCACACCCATCTCCACGGCCTCGCGACACCAATTCGTGAAATATCCGGGCTCACAAAATCTAAATGAAAATAGAGATACTCCATTTACTATAACACAAGGGTGATGATCTCGAAAAAAACCATGAAATGGACGGCCCGGTAAATCCGCCTGAACCGGACAGATGAATTTTGCACCAAGCCGTCAAGGGCAAGGGGGAGCGAACAGAAAACAACCGTGAGTAGGAAGGGGGTTGGGAGTAACAGGATAGTAGGATCGGTCTGCTATTGCCGACTATCTACCAGCAGTGAAACTGCAGCCGCATGGGCCGCACCCCGATTGCTCTTATTGAGAGTTTTCCGGCAGCTTCTTGCCGTCCAGGACATCCGTAAGGCTGAGAGAGGAGAGTTCTTCCATTAACCGCTCGCTCATACGAAGCCAAATGTCCCGGGTAGGGCATCTTTTTTCACGTTCGCAAAGCTTGGGATCTTGCACACAGTCCACCAGTGACAATCCTCCCTCGAGGATCTCTATGATCTGCCCCACGCTTATCTGCTCAGGTTTTCTAGCCAAGGTGTAGCCGCCCCTGGCTCCGCGGACACTGCGAATAAAACCCGCGGCCTTGAGCGGGATGATTAATTGTTCCAAGTACTTTACCGAAAGGTCCTGACGCTTAGCTATCTCTCTTAGAGGAGTTGGCCCCTGATCGTGGTGAACTGCCAAGTCCAACATCATGCGAGTACCGTATCTGCCGCGAGTGGATATCTTCATAAACTCCTCCTAAACGCATATTTGTTTGTTCGGATTATAACAATGTCACCCTTTTCTGTCCAGGGGATCAACTCCATCTGCCCTCCTAGCCCGGACAATTCATGAATCGGCTGCTCCGACCGTGGATATGACCGTCCTTCCGGGCGTCCTCGGGCCTTAAACCCTGCGACGTACTGTTCAAGTACGCCTCGGATTCAAGCCCCTGTGGTTGCCAGGTGGGACGGTCATCTTCACGGTCTCGCGACACAGATTCATAAATATCCGGACTGGTTGCTTCTTGCTCCCCTCTTTGTCATAATGCCAACCGTTCCAACAGGTAGCAGGTGTCAGGTTTCAGGTGCCAGGAAGAAGAAACATAGAAGCTGAACACTGAAACCTTAGTCGTTGTGAGTAGGCTGGGGTCACATCTTCATATATCATTTAACTATCAGGTTAAATGATATATGAAGATGTGACCCCACATTTATGAGTTCTGACATGGCAAAGACACCATCGCACCACATGATCAAAAATTATGTCCGACAAGTGTATGCTCGGCTAGCTAGTTCCGGCACCGCCAACGTCAGCCACCTCCCCATTTCCAGCGGCAAGGATCTGGCGGGTGCTCTCGGCTACGACACTCTCAGACTACCCATTCCCCCAGAAGCTTGGGACCTATTCGTTGGTTGCGGCAACCCATTGGCAGAAATCAAACTCGAGTCTGACTGGACAGTTGTTGATTTTGGTTGTGGAGTAGGTATCGACAGTCAGACGGCTGCACTTTCTCTGCGGCCGCCGGGCAGGGTAATCGCTATTGACATCACTGTTGAATTACTCCGCCAGGCCAAAAAGCATGCAAGCGCGCACCCGGGCTGCCACTGGGTGGTCGCTGATGGGGAGGACCTTCCCCTGGGATCAGCAAGCACACATCTGGTAATTGCAAATGGTTCTTTCAATCTGATGCCCCACAAAGAGCAAGCCCTGGCAGAGATATATCGGATCCTCAAACCTGGTGGTTACCTTGCTTTGGCCGATCTCATTGTCATTGAAGAGATGGAGCCTATAACTGAGGGATTTGAGGATGCCTGGAGTTGGTGCGTAGCAGGTGCACTTTCTGCGGGTGAGTACGACCTTATGCTGAAATCACAGGGGTTTCATTGGTGGAAGTTGCAGGAGAAGTTTGACTATGGTCCCCTCGCCTCCGCCCATCTCCTTGCCCGCAAAGGTGAAAACGACTAGACACTTTAGTAATTGCGGATTGCGGATTTGAAAAGACATTTAGCATGGAGCCAGAAGCGAGCTTGCAGTTGACAGCAGACAGCAATCAGCTCGCGTCATGCAGCAATTTCTGCATACAGCATATCTTTTTCCTGCCAGCTGCCAGTTGCCCGCTGCTAGCTGAAAGTATCGTCTCGCCGTTTCTCCCCGTCCCCGCGTCGTCCCGCTGTGCCTAATGTCTGGTGCTTAGTGCCTAGTAGATAAAGGGCTACGCTTGCCCCTTGGTTTTCTTGTCAGCGGCTGACCGTACTTTTTCCATGATACCGCTGGTGGAGATTTCCGGCTCCAAAGGGATTCTTAATACCTTGCCGCCAGATTTTTTCACCTCCGGACCCCCTATAATCTTCTCCTCCGGCCAATCGCCTCCCTTGACCAGCACATTTGGTTTGAGCAGCTTGATCAGAACTAGGGGGTCAGGCTCGTCGAAAACCGTCACCCAGTCTACACAACCAAGGGCGGCCACCACCTCGGCTCGCTGACCCTCTGGCAAAACTGGACGACCAGGTTCTTTTATCTGCTGCACCGAGCTATCGCTATTAACCGCCACTACCAAACAGTCTCCCTGTTTGCGAGCTTCTTGAAGATAGCGCACGTGTCCAATATGAAGAAGGTCGAAGCAACCATTGGTGAAGACCACTCGCTTTCCTGCCTTATGGAGTGAATCCACTTTCTCCTTGAGAGTATGCCGATCAAGAATCTTTTCAGCCGCATTCATCATTGCTTTTCCATCTTCTCCAATGTGAGATATGCGATGTGGGATGTGAGATATTAGATTTTAGATTGAGAAATTAAAGGTTTCAGGTGTCGGGTGTCAGGTGTAAACGGTAATTCGTTATCGAGCATCTAATATCTTAATTCCTTAATCCCTTAATCCCTTAATCCCTCAATCCCCAATTCCATCTTCTACCTATTACAACAAATGAGAGCGAAGCGTAATGACCTAATGACGCCGCAGGCATATGACTAATGTCCTTCCCCATGCTCTATGCCCTATGCTCTATGCTTTTCTTAAATCCGCAATCCCCCAGCTATCACAACGCAACTGTTCTGGCTACAGTGAGCACCGCGACCTCAACCGCTCCACCTTTCTTGAGCACGCGTACACACTGGTCCACTGTCTCGCCAGTGGTAAACACGTCATCCAGAAGGAGTATACTCTTTGCTTCTATTTTCTCCGGACGGATCAGATCAAAAGCGCCTTTGACGTTTAGGGCTCGCTGTCTGCGAGTCAGACCAGTTTGTGGTTCAGTCCACCGAGATCGCTTCAGACTCGCATAATCAACGGATATTTTCAATGCTGATCCTAAATGTCTGGCCAGTAACGCGGCCTGATTGAAACCGCGTTGGCGCAAACGCTTGGAATGAAGAGGAACGGGAACGATGAGATCGATATTGTGTAGCCTGGTCAGCTCTTTTGCAGATGCTTCAAGTATCTCTGCCAAGGGCCTAGCAAGAAAGGTCTGCCCCCCATACTTGAACCTATGGATAACCTCCCTGAGGAGGCCTCGGTAGAAACCAGTTGCGCGAGCGCGGTCGAAAAGGTGAACACCGCCGAGACAGTCACCACATAAATGTGGAGCCGTTCCTTCTGTTGAGTAGGGATTCCCGCAGGTTGGACAGTAGGGTTCCGAGACAAGCTCCAGGGTCTTCAGACAAGCCGGACAAAATGGGCCCGACTTCTCAAAGTCCAGGGAAATACTACAAGCCGCACAGGTTGGCGGATAGATGAAAAGGATTACCTCTTGCGCTAGCCTAGCGGCGAGGGCTGGTAACCGCTGGGCCCAATTTTGAATCTGGGCAGAGACTGTACGGAAATTTGGTTTGTTTGCGGGCATAGTTAATTGAACTAGGCACTAGGCACTAGGCACTGAAAACATTTATCATTTATCAATTCGCATCTGTCATTTCACATTTAGATGCGACACTTCTAGTAACAGTTCATTGAAATGATAAATGCGAAATGTAGAATGGCGCTGCGCTAGGCGCTAGGCGCCATGCGTTCTACGATTGCTGAGGCGAACTCGGAGCATTTGACCTCTTCGGCCCCGTCCTTCTGTCTGGCGAGGTCGTAGGTCACTACTCCGTCAGTGACGGTCGTTTCCAAGGCAGTGCGAATCAGATCACCCGCCTCTCTCCATCCCATGTAATCAAACATCATGGCGCCGGAAAGAATGAGAGAACTCGGGTTGACTTTATCCTGACCAGCATACTTGGGGGCAGTCCCGTGCGTGGCCTCGAACACAGCCGTCTCGTCACCAATGTTGGCACCTGGGGCCATTCCCAACCCCCCTACCTGCGCAGCCAGGGCATCGGAAAGATAGTCACCGTTCAGATTTGGCATTGCCAGGACATCGTATTCATCCGGACGCAGTAGCGCCTGCTGGAACATCATGTCTGCAATTCGATCTTTAATCACCACTCTGCCAGCTGGTGGCGTCCCTCCATAGTTTTCATAAACATCCGCTTCTGAAACAGTTTCTTCGGTAAATTCCTCCGCTGCCAACTCGTAACCCCACTGGCGGAATGCACCCTCGGTATACTTCATGATGTTACCCTTGTGCACCAGGGTAACGCTTTTATAGCCCTGATCAATGGCATGACGAATGGCTCGTCTCACCAGTCTCTGACTTGCCATTTTACTCATGGGTTTAATGCCGATGGCAGATTCTGGCCGAATTTCCTTGTTCAAGTGATCCTTGATAAAGCTAATCAGCCGGTTGGCCTCAGGCGAGCCTGCTTGCCACTCTATTCCAGCATACACATCTTCTGTGTTTTCCCGAAATACCACCATGTCCACCTTTTCCGGGAAACGGACCGGCGCCGGAACCCCCTGGTAGTAGCGAACCGGACGCACACAGGCATAGAGATCCAGAACCTGCCTGAGGGTAACGTTCAAACTGCGTATGCCTCCGCCCACCGGAGTAGTAAGCGGTCCTTTGATGCCCACTATGCATTGGCGCAGATTCTGCAGTGTTTCTTCCGGCAGCCACTGGCCGGTCTCTGCAAAAGCCTTTTCTCCCGCCAGTCCTTCCCGCCATTCAACTTTTCGCTGGCCCGGATATGCCCTTGCCACTGAGGCATCGAACACCTTAACAGCCGCCCGTGAGATATCTGGGCCGATTCCGTCACCCTCGATGAAAATCAGAACCGGGTTATCGGGAACGGTTATGGTTCCGTCATCATTGAGAGTGATCTTTTCGCCTTTCTGAGATGAATCCTCTGTAGCCATGATAAAGTCCTCACTTTAGCAATTCTCTAGATGGGGTATAACACTAATCTTTGCGAGTTGGGTAAACAGTGAACGGTAAGCAGTAAACAGTAAATCGTTTAAAGCGTTGAAGTCGTTCAAATCCTAAGATCGCGGCTGAAAGCCGCTCCCACAGGAAATCCTTTTTTTCCTCTGCTTAGTGCCTAGTTCCTAGTGCCTAGTTGTTTTCTGCCTGCTGCAATCTGCCAGTTGCCGGCTGTCCTTCTAATCTCCGTCTCGCCGTTTCTCCGCGTCTCCGCGTCGTTTCACTCCTGCCTATGCTCTATCCCCTATGCAACTCCTTTCCTTCTCAATAAAATCGTGTGCCACTCCTCTCTAAACCAACTCTTTACCACCTTAAAGTAATGAGTTTCGAACCATTTGACAACCTCTTCCACCTGTTCAGTCAAAATACCCGAGAGTAGCAGCATTCCTTTTTCAGAAACGCGGTTGCTTAGACCATCTGCCAATTGGGTGAGGAGGGAGGCAGTTAGATTAGCTACTACCACATCGTATGTCTCCTCCACTTGATCCACTGGAGTATCACTCACTGACATGAACTCCGTGACCCTGTTGCGCTCCAGGTTCTCCCTTGCCACCTCCAGGGCTTGGGGATCAACATCCACCCCTAGAACCGGTTTAGCCCCCAGTCTAGCGGCAATAATGGCAAGAATTCCGGAGCCTGTACCCACATCCAGGACAGAAGGGGCTGAGCCCATTTCTTCGACCACTGTTTCACTAAGAATCCCTTCGAGTGCTTCCATGCAAAGAGCCGTACTCGGGTGCTTGCCGGTCCCAAAGGCTCTCCCCGGATCGATCTCGATGACCATCTGTCCTGGGCTTGGCTCATAAGGTTCCCAGGTGGGTTTCACCACGATGTTTTTACCGACCACTGTAGGTTTGAAAAAAGCCTTCCAGGATTCTGACCAGTCTTCAGTTGGTAGATTTTCCTGGACTACTCTTAGCGGAGACAAGTTCGGATGCAGCTGCTGCAGATCCCTGTAGAAACTGGTTAAGGACTTTAGACAAACTTGTGTTTCATCGCCTTCATAGCAGTAAGCGGTGATCCATTCTTTCTCCAACTGCACACCACGTCCGGTCTGCTCAATCAGGAAGTTCGCCAGAGGATCCTGCACTACTGTTGGCGACCAAACAGAAAGGCTAACCCATTTCATTTCTCATCTCTCATCGCTCATTTATCACTGCCTATTGAGTTATATCACTCAATACAGTTGAAAATGAGAAAGGTGAAATGTCAAATGATAAATTAGATTACCGGCCTGGTCTTGGCCCTTTCCGCCGCCGTCTTCCTCATTTTCTGCATGAATACTACCAAAGCATAAATGGCGATACCGAGCGGATAGAAGAAATATTTCATGGAAGGATCCACCTTGAAAAGCGAAGCGACTCCACCTGGGTGGAAGAGAGTAAACCATGCTGCCAGAAAGAAAGGAATCTCATACAATTTGTTTTTGACTAAACACCAGCCCTGGGCGAAACACTCAAAAGAAGACATCCCAATCAAGGACATGGCGAATATGAGAATGGCCTGGGGCCAGCTGGTGATGTTGTGAAGTATCAGCTCCGGGTTGAACACAAACATGAAGGCGATACAAGAAGTCCGTATATCGTATAAAAAGCCCTGAATGCCGGTGGGTATAGGCTCAGACTCTGCTATGGCAGCGGCAGCATAGGCGGCAAGACCCACGGGTGGTGTATCATCAGCCAATATGCCGAAGTAGAAACAGAACAGATGAGCCGCCATTAATGGAATGATAAAGTCAAAAAGGCCTCCCACTTCAACAATGATTGGAGCGGTCAAGGACGCCATGACGATGTAGGTGGCCGTGGTGGGAAGCCCCATACCGACTATTAGACTCGCCATGGCTGTGA
>WOR8_10006423_pt1 | contig 12841 bp, 9 predicted proteins | sample DeeMarSeWOR38_10_FD_19890 | JGI IMG/M metagenome (IMG submission 19890) | reverse complement strand
TATTCAATTTTCAAAGAACTTTATCAGCCATCCCAGTTCAGTCTGGTATTTTTGTAAAATCTTCTTCTTAACCATCTTTGGGCAACAAGCCCTTTAATCCGTGGTTGTTTACTTAATTACCTGCTATGTCAACTGATATTAATATAGAATCTGTGTAATGAATTGTGCAAATAAAAGCGGCGAATGTCTTCTTACAATCCTTGAAATACGTACAACAAATGTCAAATTATTACGTTTTGTCACCGGTATACCACCTTGAAGGCACATCGTCTCCGGTAGTTTCTTCTATAGCGGAGACATGTCCGTCCAGCCAAAGGACATTAGCTCTCCCACCGGTTCTATCATCGTTGCCGTATCTGATATTGTGTCTGAAAATCTGCCGATATTGTCTGAAACGACCGCCCCCTTGTCGGTAGCTTGTAAGATTCATAGCACCGGGTGTATCATTATTGTGGAAACCGTCGCTGGTTCCGCACTCTGGCCTTGGTTCGGCATGGTCGGTACAAAAAATAAATTCTGAAATACGGTGAATATCATTTGTATTTCGACCCCTGTTATTCTCATGATGATTTAAACCAAACGCTGCATGCTGGATTACTTTCCCGGGATCGGGATAATTATTATACGAGTATATTAATCCTTCCGGAGCACGTACCAAACTCGGACAGCCAAAGATACTCGTCTCTTTCAAGTAATCTAGGTAGAAAAGACCCCAATAACTAGTACTGGTGCCTGGTTTTAGATAAGTAACACCGTCCGGCGCATGCCATAGAAATTCATTAGCACTCTGGGTATTGGGAATTTTTCGTTCGTAGTCGTCAAGGTACATTTGTACGGCCAATCCTATACTCCGCAAATTTGATTTGCATGCTGACTCACGTGCCATTTCCTTGACTCTCCGCAGTGCCGGCATAAGAATCCCCATCAGGATTGCAATAATGGCAATAACCACCAGTAGCTCTATTAACGTAAATCCCTTTCTCATTTGCTTAGTGGTCTTTTGCATGTGATTTGTCATCGTTAGGTCTCCTATGAATCTGTTTATTAAATTTAAATAAAAGAATATTTTAGATATTATTCGAAAGATCTCTAATAACTCTTATTAGGGGGCTCTGATATGCATGTATAAGTAGGGTTTTTCAATAAAAACTTCACAGAAATTCTCCTTCAAACTTCGTGTCTTATAATAGTCTAATTTAATCTGGATGTCAACAATTTTCTGTACCTTAGAAAAAATAGATGTCAACGATATAATATCATACAAACCTTTCGTAAGAATGATCAGTTTTGCAGGCCAACCTTGTTCGTATTAATAGAATCAGATTCTCATTTTTAAGAATATGGATTGTTTATCTGGTGCAACCATTAACTGCTGTGTTAGTTAATATTAAGCCCGTTAAAAATTATTGTAAAGCAAGGGGACCTGTGTCGAATTGTTCGGCACAGGTCCCAAGTTGTTATAAGTTTTGGTTTTACAACACAGACCAAACTTTAACCTAAATCCTGACTTACGGTGCCGGTTCGGGTTCAGGTTAGAGTGGTGCTAATGAAAAACTCCATACCTCACCTTTTACTGAATTAGGAGGGTTGAATTCATCTACACGCCAATAGTAAGTCTTTCCTGCCTCAAGCTGGCCGGGATTATAAGTTGTATTCGGACCTGGAGGTGCACCTGTTGCATTAGTGACTGTGTCAAGATCATCACCAAAATAGACAGAGTGCAACTTTGCGTCCATTCCTGCAGACCAGCTAAGTAGTACTGCGGCATCCGAAGCAAGTTCTGCACCGTCAGGCGGATTAGGATTGTATGCCGTTAGGGGTGCGATCATATAACTCCAGACAGTACCTTTGTAGATGGTAGCTCCGTCTGCTTCAACCTCATCGACTCTCCAGTAGTATGTCGTACCGGGAACAAGACCATCCGCAAGAGGCCCTCCGGGAAGGCCGACATCGAGCGCCGTTCCGGTCTGGTTGCCAATAAACGTGCCTTCGACACCGCCATTCACATCGTCAAAGGCCACACCGATGTACACATCATGCGAGGCTGCCGTGACTCCCGCGGTCCAGCTAAGTGTCGCTGATCTCTGTTCAATGAGGGCTCCGTCAGCCGGGTCGGGCTGTGTTGCTTCACCGATTACTGTCGTGAAACTCCAGATATCACCGGCATACACTGTGCCATCAGCCGCGACTGAATTGATTTGCAAGTAGTACTTGGTACTCGGTTTAAGACCGGTGGCCTCATAGCTGACTTCAGTCGTGTTGCCCATTAGCGGTGGTGGGCTGCTGGTACCGAAGTACACATCTTGTGAAACGGCACTGAATCCCGGCCACCAGCTAATTTTTGTATCAAGAGGCACATCAAAAGCGCCATTGGCCGGGTAAGGTTGTGTAGCAGCTTCACTGATAGCTGTTATCTGCAACAAAGGAGCCTGTGCTGGCGAACCATCGTAAGCCTCGGCACAGCGAACTCCCATGAATTCCGGATTGTCCGGGTTTTCACCAATGATTATCTCTATGGCATTGCCGGCGGTCCAGCCATCCTGATTGACCAGTTCCTGGATGATAGAGGCAATGTTTACAGTCTTAATTTCCTGACCGACGGCATCCCATGGATCCGGCTCCCACGGCACCTCAGCCTCTGTCCTCGGGCGTTCGGATAACTTCGTTGAAGTTTCATCGAATCCGTCAGGATTCGGTGCAAGGTGACCCCAGAGGAGCAAATAAGCGTCATCGGTCCCGCCTTTCGTCTCATCACAAACGAACTCGATAAACGCACTCTCTATCTCTGTGCCGGGCGGGATGGGGACATCACGGAAATTCATACCTATAAGTTGCCTGCCGCCATTGTCAGTATCATCATCAACAATTTCCAGGTCAGAACTGGAGTTGTAGTATCTGCCGTCTGGATTTATGCCTTCTTCGGCGTCGTCACTGCCGTTAGCTATCCTTATGCGTGCGACGACGTTGCCCACTCCGGTCGTGAAGCTCCAGATATCGCCAGCAATGATTGTACCGTCGGCCTGAACCTCATCTATCTGCCAGTAGTAGATAGTATCCGGCTCAATGCGCCCGGGGTAATAAGTGTTCGCGTCCTGGTTTGACACAAATTCCGGTGGGCTGCTTGCGCCAAAGTACACATCATGCGAAACGGCAGTACTATTCGGTGTCCAGCTAAGAGTCGTACCTATAGCGACGCCTTCGGAACCGTCAGCCGGAATTGGCGCCGAGGCAACTTCAATTACGGTCAATTCTGCTACCATATGCAGCAGCGGAGCTTTTGTCACATCACCATGATCGCCTATGGCTCCGTCGTAAGATTCGGATTCTCTGAGACCTGTGGAAGGATTATCTTTGTCGTCCCTAAAAATCAGGACGATTGCATTACCACTTACCCAGCCTTCCTGATTGACGATCTCCTGGAGGATACTGGAGATGTCAGGCGTCTGGAATTTGGCGTTCTCCTCGGTCCAAGCTGGAATAGACCATTTAACCTGGCTCACTGTTACAGCTCTGTCTGTTATATTGTTCGCAACATCCTCAAACGGAGCGGCGTTAGAGACCAGTTCGCCTTCAATGATAAGATTCACCGGGGCCTCAGTGCCCTGTTTATTGACCCTGTCCACAGTGACTTCAACGTAAGCGTTTATTACCGGAGCCCCTTTATCAAGGGGAATATCAACAAAACGCAGGCCTATAACTTGTTCATCTGTGGTCGGATCTCCAGCGTCTTCATAAACCAGTTCCAGATCGCTGCTTCCTATGTCCATATCGCCGTCATCGAGGTGCTGTTCGGCATCGTCACCACCATTGGCTACCGGGATGTCAACTTCCTCGGCAACGATTATATGCAGCAGCGGTGCAACTGCAGGGCCCTCATCACCAGAAAGAGCACTTCTTGTAGCTGCTGAGGGATTTGTTTCGTCGTCCCTGAAAAACAGCATCAAAGAATTGCCCTCTGTCCAATCTTCTTGGCTGATAATCTCAAGGATGATGCTAGAGATATCAGGAGTTCTAGAGGCAAGTGTAGCCTGGTTGTTAGTCCATTCTGGTATATCCATCCAACTGACTTCCGCATCCGTCTTGGGTTCCCTCTCAAAGAAGTTTTCTCCGCTTCCAAGTCCGTCGGGATTGGGCTGTAGCAAGCCGTTGATGATAAGATTCACAGGCCCGCCGACCAACTTATCATCATCATCATTGTCCCCAGTGAACTCCACGTAGGCGTTTACAACGGTTGCACCCTTCGGAATAGGTATATCTGTAAAACGCAAACCTATGACTTGGAGGGAGCTTGACTGGACTCCGCCTTCCCATGGCATCTCGAGATCGCTGCTACCACGACTCTCAGCACCATCATCAGCCATATCTCCATAGGCGATGTGGTCTTCTCCATCATCATTACCAGCGACAATTCTTATGTCAATCACTTCGCCAAAGGCAGTGCCTGAACCGATCAGGCCCATTATCAAAATAACAAATGTTAACAAAATAAATTTCTTAAACATAATTTGTCCTCCATTCAAAAAGATCTAATTAATTAAATCTACCGATAACAATTCTTACCGTAATAATTATGATAGATCGTATCTTTACCTACCTGCCCAGGATAAGTCTTTACGATCCGATAGAGTAACACCACCTCCTTTCGTCAATATGGACAGATAACTTAATAATGCGGAAGATTGAAAATCCGAATTATATTGATTTGGCGGCCCTGATTATGCCTTTTATATAGCACACCATCCTCCCGAGAATTCACTCACAACAAAGGAATCCTGATCTGCTGGAAAGCCAACACTTCTAATATGGCTTCTGAAGCAAGCAATATTACTAAGTTCCCATATTAACAGATAATGGATAATCCCGTCAAGATAAATCACCGAATTTTTCAGGTTATATGTCCCATAATTATTCACTTTAAGATTGAAACAACAGATTCCTTACGACCTAATTGTTGGCTCTTTAACCTCTAAATTGAATTTTTTTGCTGATATCCAACTCTAAGGTAATTCCTATAAAGAAAGATCAATCAAATAAGGAACCTATGTCGAACTTATTGACATAATCATAGAAATCATTTCTGGTTTTTCTTGTTTTAGTCAAAAGCGGTTTTTATTATTCAACAAGCTCTATCGACTTAGAAAGCCTGATGTCATCGAAGTACATTTTACCTGCTCCACCCGGTGTTGTCAGATTGCCTCGAGTTCCCAGGCCTATAGCGATCTTGTCAACATCAGTTAAAATGATGCCTTGATCGGCAAAAGCCTGCAGTGGAACGATCCACTGTGTCCAAGTATCAATTTGAGCTGCTGTTGGATCATCATGAATTACGACTACGGGTGTGCCTGTTTTATTAGTCACTGCTATATATAACGGCTCAACATAATTGGTCGAAAGACCGCGAAACCACAATGATAATTCACTCACATCTCCTTCTGTCCAGTCACGTGCATCAATCAGTGCAAACTCGACTTCTGAATACATTGAAAAGCCCTGTTTATTGTTATCATAAAGCATAGGCATGGATTTGGAGCCTCCATGGATGATAAATTCTTCACAATAGGAATTTGTAGTCTCGTCGCCTACAGCAGCACCAGTGCCATTACCTGAGAAATAAGGTGGAATTCCAGGCGAGCCGTATCCAAGTCCGTCATGCCATGCATACCATATCTGGTTATTGCCTGTATTGTAATCTTCAAAATCGTCGATTAAAATATAGTCGGCCGTCGTAAAATTCCAGACATTGCCTACCCATGGGCTATTGGAGTTGAGATTATTATTCCCATCGATACGCCAGTAATAAGTTGTATTCCATGCAAGTTTTCCTGGATCAAGGTTTTCAGAACCCAACGGCATATTGCCCATGTATTCAGGCGAACTTTTTGTGGCGTTTCGTACAGCTTCTTTATCGATACCGAAATATACGTCATGAGAGGCGGCACTGTTTCCCGGAGTCCAGTTAAGAGTAGTCGTCATTTTAACATCAGTGGCGCCGTTAACCGGTTTGAGACTACCAGCAGCACCTGGAGTTGAAAAGCTCCAAACTTCGCCTTTATATGTGGCGATGCCATCAAATTCATCGACACGCCAGTAATAAACCTTCTCCAATTCGAGAGTGCCGGGATTATAATTTGACGGCCCACGCGGGGGATTACCGACGGCATTGTCCACATCATTGTAATTATCGCCGATATATATAGTGTGCAATTTGGCGCTGAAACCGGCCGTCCAGCTTAGCACAGAATTAGGATCAACAAATTCGGTGCCGTCTGCAGGATTAGGATTATAAGCAGTTCTGGGGGGGATAGAAAAGCTCCAGACATTACCCTTGTGTATTGTTACACCGTCAGCCTCGATTTGATCGACACGCCAATAATATGTGCTTCCTGCAACAAGACCATCCGGGATAGGAGATCCGGTAAAGCCGATTATTAACATCGTTGATTCTTGATTACCCCAGAAAGTATCGCCAGTACCATTCCTGACATCGTCAAAATTTTCGCCCACATAGACGTCATGTGAGATGGCGGTTTCTCCAGCCGACCAGCTAAGTGTACCCCAAGTACCACTGTAAAGAGAACTGTTTGCCGGATCGGGTTTAAATGCTTTTTTACTCGAATATTCGACATGTATCAATGCATTGCCAGCCAAAGCACTTCGAACTCCGTCAGAGGGATTGTCGGGATCGTCTCCAATAATAAAGGCTATCGAATTACCACTGATCCATCCTTTCTGGTTAACCAATTCCTGTATTACATTGGAAATATCAGAGGTTCTCGATGCAAGATCGGCCTGACCGCTGTTCCAGTCGGGTAGATTGGTCCACTTCGCAACCGTCGAGGTTCTGGGGGCTGTCGATATAGAGTAAGCAGTCGAACCGAAGGTTTTGGGATTAGGCTCTTTTAAACCCCAGATTGCGAGATTAACAGTATTGCCGGTTAAATTCTCATTATCTGCCGTGAATTGGATATAAGCGCTCTCTATGATCACATCAGCAGGAATTTCGACATTCTGGAAGCGAATACCTATTAGTTGCGGATCGCCTGGAAAACCACCATCGTCGTAAGGCATTTCCAGGTCGGAACTGCCAGTATCGATGTTCCCATCTTCGAGGAGATGCTCTTCAGAATCATCATTTCCAATGGTGATTCTGCCATCCCAAACCATAGCTCCAAAAGCTGCATTTGTGCCGGCCAAGACCAGTAACAAAACAATAAAAGACAAGAAAAGTAAATACCTATACATAGTGATCCTCCTTCAAAAATACAATAGACTTAAATATTAAATGTAGTTACCACTAAATCGTTTGAGGTTATTCTATTTCGGCCCATTATGAGTCTAAAATGTGAGATACCACCTCCATTAAGAAGAAATCTTGGTTTGCTTGGAACAACCGCAAGTCAAGTATTTAGTACATATGTATACTATCATGTTTTCCTATGTATTGCTGAACACTCCTAAACTAGTAGTGGTTTTTTAACGGATAAAAGCCATAACCCTATGCTTACTTCACCACCTATTTTTACAAATTAATCATACCCTAGTCAAGAGAAATCTGTAGAATAGTAAAGAAATGGGTGTATCTGTATTTTAAAGGACATTTTCAAGCAACCAAGTGCTTTATCGATTATGGATGCACATCCAATTTTTGCCAAAAGCAAAATTTTTATAGGAATTTCATAACGATTCGCCTGAGCCGTCCTGCGTAGCAGGGTCGTGCTCCAGGCGGGGGTTATACCGAGTCTTTGTGTTTTTCCCATCTCCATACCGGACCATCGTCCGGATCTATAACCTCTCCAACTTGTTTGAAGCCACATTTTACCAAAACTCGCGTCGAGGCGTTCGTTTTCGGGAGTGTGTGTGCACTAACCATGTGGACCTTACTGTTTTTGAAAGCGTAGGTGACCAGTGCTTGTGCCGCCTCCGTGGCGTATCCATTGCCTCGATAATTAGGATCAATCCCATAGGCAATCTCGACAGCACCATCGGCATTCGGCGGACCCTTGAAGCCACAACTGCCAACAACTGCATTGTCTGCCCGTTGTATCAATGCGAATCCATGTATCCAAGGATCGGCCGACGTCGCAGAATCGACAAGCGTCAACCAATCGGCTGACAACTCTGCTTTTTCGGATAGTGTCATTCTGTCGATTAGAGCGCGGGTCTCTTCGGGTGTCTGGAGAACCAGCATGAGGTTTCTGGTTTCAATGTTTATTGTGCTCATCCCGTAATATCCTAAACAACGCTAGGCAGCATAGGAATCCACCAAGTAAATCGGGATTCAGCCATTAACCACTGTTAATTAAAAATATACAGAAATCTCTATGTTTTGTCCAGGTGTCTTATGCATAATCGCCTCCCTGCACGGTCGTGCTTGCCCAGATGAAAGATCTCACAGCAAAACATAATAATGGGATTAGGCCAATTTAGTTACTACGAAGAAGCAGAGCCATTATTAGTCGAAGCCCTCCAAGGCCGCCGCCTCAAACTTGGAAACAATCACCCACATACGTTAGAGTCTCTTAACAATTTGATAGAACTCTATAAAGCCTGGAATAAACTAGAAGAAACCGAATAATGGCGAACATAATTGCCAAAAATAGAAGCTAAGATAGAGTGACATGGCATTAACAAAATTGCCCAATTTCCCCCTTGATTGATCTTATTTCAGAGAGGTATAATTGTACCAATGATTCAAGAATCGAAATGTCCATCAGTACCAGTGGCCAATATACACGATGGTCATCCTTCCCCTCCGCTAGTATACTTCTTCCTTGTATTGCCCTGGGGAATCAGTGGCGGTTTTCTCATTGTAACTCTGCCATTTGTATTGTCGGAACTGGAGTGGTCAGTCGGGGCGATCGCGACACTCGTCGCCATCGGCAGCTCAAGCAATCTCTGGCGCTTCGCTTGGAGCCCAGTAGTTGATCTGACTCTATCTACTCGTACATGGTATCTGCTAGGTTTGGTATCGGCCGCGACTGCTATTGGTGCCTTAGGTGTCATACCACCGCGAGAAGGATGGCTATTCACTGGATTGGTCTTCTTCTCTCAGGTTGCCGGGACGCTTATCGTTCTTCCCATTGCAGGGATGATAGCGCACACAGTACGGGATACGGCCAAAGGGCGCGCATCTGGTTGGTATCAGGCGGGTAACCTTGGTGGCGTCGGGATCGGTGGTGGGATGGGTGTCTGGTTGGTTACACACAGCACTTATACACTAGCGTATACCATACTTGCATTGACCATGCTCGTTAGCGCGATATCCCTTTGCTGGGTGCCAAACGTTCGTGCCATACGTGGCGAGAGCATAGTCGTGCGACTCAAGGCACTCGGACGGGACTTCAAGATGCTCATTCGATCGCGCAGTACATTGCTCGTAATTGCACTTGTAGCATCTCCCATAGGAGTCGGCGGAGCTAGCCAGCTTTGGTCTGCGATTGCTTCAGATTGGAAAGCCTCGCCGAACACCGTTGCGTTCGTGACTGGAACACTGGCAGGAGTTCTTAGTGCGGTTGGTAGTGTAATCGGCGGGTGGCTTTGTGATCGAGTGGGCCGGTTTTCGATATTCTTTGGCAGTGGCGTGCTACTCGTGGGAGCCGCTGTCGTGATTGCGATAGTTCCACACACACCAAACGCATACTGTGTCGGTGTTCTCACCTACGCACTGCTGATGGGAGCCTCCTATGGTGCATTCACGGCGATTGTTTTGTTTGCAGTAGGTAAAGGTGCAGCATCAGGAAAGTACGCCATTGCTGCTTCGCTCGGGAACCTTCCGGTAGTCTACATGACTGCCCTAAATGGCTGGGCTTATGAATATTGGAATGCCTCTGGCATGCTCTACTTTGAGGCGACTATTACCATACTTGCAATCGGGCTTGGACTGATTGGATTACATCTGGTACGGGGCACCCTGTCAGACATTGCATCTGACGCAATGTGAGGTGAGTAGACACTACGATAAGGAAACGAGACGCTAATACTCCAAGTGTAGGCAGTAATCTGACAACTGGAGAGTAGCGAGCAAAACTGCCTCAAACAGAAGCTGAAAGAGAGTGACATTCCGCCAGTAAAATGGCCCAATTTTGGCTCGCAAAATCCTTACAACCCTGCTTCTACAACCCGAAAGAACCTTATCTGCCTATTTCCAAAAATTCTTAATCGTATAAGTTCTTACTTATCAAGAGGTTAGCTGGTCACCAAAAAATCGACTTCGTATTCAATGAAGACAATGTAAAATAGTGAGTGACATTGACTAATGTCTCGTGACGTGGATGCCTCAAAGAAAGTTGTTGAGCGTGGCCACAAAAAGAGCTGGTAATTCTTTCAAGCTACCAGCCCTCATTTATCTAATGTTTAGACATTACGTGTTACGGCCTCACCGCTCGATTGTATATACGAACATCATCAATGAAACCGGACCAGTAAATTCCTGTTTCCATGGCCTTGCCCGTGCCAATGTACAAACCGCCATCCGAATCTTGTAGATTAGCCTGTGTGTCTTCAGCTATGAGTATATCGTCCACATAGAGTGCTCTATTGAGCCCATAAAAGATTGTATCCATGAAAATGTCGTAAGAATCTGACTTTTTGATTTTAAATCATCCATATTTCGTTTATTATGCTTAGTAAGAAAGCCGATAATAGTATTTAGTTGGCTATTCTTATTGAAAGCTTGAGTAAGGCAGTATAAGGCCGGTTTAAGCGAATTTGAAAAACTAGTGAGAAGCGAAGAATCGTGCATTGCAACATAGCACTTAAAGCTAAGGAAATTTAGATAGTTCTTGGTTAACCTAGAAGATTGGCCTGAACACATCGCTCGCCTCCTGCTAATTTAGATTTATCGCAATAATCCTCCTATTACCCACCTCTACTCGTAACAGGTATTTAAACATAGGAGCGCGATCATGAAAATACTTCTTGTCAACCCGGAAGTACCCCCTACTTTCTGGAGTTTTAAAAATGCCCTGAAGTTTATTTCCAAAAAGGCGATTGTACCGCCTCTTGGTTTATTGACAGTTGCCGGGATGCTTCCCCGAGAGTGGGAAGTCAAGTTAGTGGATATGACCATAACAACGTTACGAGACCGACACATTCGTTGGGCTGACTATGTATTCATTACAACCATGCTCATCCAGGTCGTTGTAGGCGGCCCTCTTTTTACCAGCCTTCCTGAACAGTATGTACATGTCGATCATCTAGTGCTGAAGGAAGCCGAACTCACGTTGCCGCAGTTTATCAGGGATCTTCAAGAAGGCTATCCCAGTAAAGTGTACAACACACATGAAAAAGCTGATTTGCGTCAAACACCCCCTCCCCTATGGGACCTCATCAAGATGAACAAGTACGCCTTGATGAGTATCCAATATTCACGGGGGTGTCCTTTCGATTGCGATTTCTGCGATGTGACCACGTTATTCGGCCACAAGATTCGTAAAAAGAGGACGGAGCAGGTGTTGTTGGAATTGGAGAACTTGTACTCTTATGGCTGGCGAGATGAGGTATTCTTTGTTGACGATAACTTCATTGGAAATAAAAGGTTTCTTAAAACAGAATTACTTCCTGCTGTGATCGACTGGATGAAAGCAAGGCAATACCCCTTTTCGTTCAATACCCAGGCATCCATTAATCTCGCAGATGATGAGGAATTAATGGCAATGATGGTCAAAGCCGGCTTTGATTGTGTTTTTATCGGGATTGAAACACCTAATGAGGAGAGTCTCAGTGCATGTAACAAGGTCCAAAATAAGGGACGTGACTTAGTGGCTTGTGTCAAGAAGATTCAACAATTCGGTATGCAGGTTCAGGCAGGATTTATTCTGGGCTTCGATACTGATGACACGTCCGTGTTCGACAGCCTTATTCAGTTCATTCAACAAAGTGGCGTCGTGACTGCAATGGTTGGATTACTGAATGCTCCCCGTGGGACAAGGCTCTATCAAAGACTTATGAACGAAGGCAGGCTGTCGATTGCCGCCACAGGCGATAACACGGATTTCTCAATGAACTTTATCCCGAAGATGGAGGTGGAGGATCTTCTCAAAGGGTATCGAAAAGTCGTCAGTACGATTTACTCACCCAAGATCTACTACGAGCGAGTCTTAACATTTCTCAGGAATTACAAACCCGGGAAATGCAATAAGTCGAGATACCGCTTTTGTGATATCAGGGCATTCATAAAATCCATCTGGCGCCTCGGGATCATAGGTAAAGGCCGACTTTCTTATTGGAAACTCGTCTTCTGGGCCCTCAGAAAACCCCAATGTCTCCATTTGGCTATCACTCTCGCTATCTGTGGCTTTCATTTTCGTAAGATATTTGGCAGTTATGGCCAAATATAATCGGGAGATTTAATGAGATCACATAGGGGATTATGGGCACAGAAATGCGGAGCGTTGGAAAAGTTTTCTTGCGATTAAAGAACTTTATGCTTGCTTCCTTAGTAGAGAGCCATATAATAGAAGTTAGAAATAGAAAGAACTGTGATGATCGTGTAGCGAAGCCTTGAAGCAAAATTACTATACATGCCTCTGAATCCGCCTCAAGACCTATCTTCCGAATCATTTCGCATTTTTTACCTGTGCTTTTGAAAAAGAAGTTCGTGTGAAGCGATACCAGGTAATTTTTATGTATAGTTGAATTTGTATATAGTCTCTTTTTAGGATGATGTAATGCCATTTACAAAATTTGGTCTTTCAGACCCGCTTGTGCGGGGTATTCTCGCCACTGGCTACACCGCTCCAACTGAAATTCAATCCCAGGCTATTCCCGCTGCAGTTAAAGGCCGGGATATTATTGGCTGCGCGCAGACCGGAACGGGTAAAACCGCAGCTTTTGTTCTACC
>WOR8_10005174_pt1 | contig 12845 bp, 6 predicted proteins | sample DeeMarSeWOR38_10_FD_19890 | JGI IMG/M metagenome (IMG submission 19890) | reverse complement strand
ACCACCACTGCGCAGAAAACCACCGCGGCTCTGCGTCAGCCTGAGTCCACCTTCCAGCCGGCTTGTCAGACCAAAACCGCTGAAGCGTACATCGTCGCCAAGCACCACCTCGATATTACCGGTCACGATGGTGCCCTGCTGCTGTTCGACGGCGCCTTCCTGTGTATGTACGATCACGTCGGCTGAACGCGGTACCGCACTCGTGGGCAAGGTGCGAATCTCGGCTGAAGCTGTTGGAATCAGCAAGGTACCGCTGATATCGAATACATCTTCAGCAATATGCAGCTTGAGGTCTGGCGAAGTATCGACACTCAGATCCGGAATACGCACGGTAGCCAGGTTCTGGCCGCTTATGCGGATGTCGGCGACCAGATCCGTGTCTTCCACGGCGCGTATCTCACCGAGAATATCGGCCCTGCCATTACCGGAACGCAGCTGGCCTGTCACCTGCAGTTTATCGCTACCAACACTCTGGGCCGTTATGTTGATGTCACTCAGAACAACGCCTGCTGCCACCAGCCCCAATGAGCCATCAGCCAGGTTTGCGCCACCGGTAAACAGTGGATCACCGAGGCTGCCGGCAACATCGAGAGCAACCGTCAGCTCGCCCTGTAATTCACCCGGATTTAGCGCCCGTTGCAACAGCGGCCGCAGCAGTCCGATGTCGGGCAATCTGCCTTTTGCTGATGCCTGTAGCGGGCTGTCAGCTACCTGCGGACCGCTGACTTTGGCCGTCGCATTCATGTTCAACCCCTGTTCACCGCTGATTCTGGCGGTGAGACTGGTTTGAGTACTGTCTGTAAACAGGTCGATCAGTACCTCATCGAGTACGGTCTGGAATTCATCGATGTCATCGGCATAAGACAGTAAGGTGCGTGATTGCCGCCAGTGTAACTCGCCCTGCAGACCGGCGCTAACACGCACCAGCTTGAGATCTGCATCGACCGTGCCATCAACAGTGAAACCCTCGGCCAACAGGGGCTTCAGCGTGGCGAGTGCAAAGTCATTGATGACTACCGCGCTTTGCAGACTGTCAGCATCCCAGTTGCTGGCATTGATACAAATGCCAGCCTGTTGCTGTTTCCAGCAGTGTGCGCTCACCTGTCCCGATGCTGCCGACAGACGCAGTTCCGGATTCTGTTGCAGCGACCAGCTATCGAATCCATCGGGCTGCACCCTGCCAAAATCGAAACGCTGCGTCAGGTACTCACCATCCCAGCCACCGCTGGCACGCAGTTCTACATCAACCACACCATCACTCAGGCTCAGCGTCGATCTATTCTCAGCAAGGGTGCCCGCCATTGTGTAGACGAGCTTGCCGAGTTGCTGATCACCGGCAACCAAACCGGTCGCAGCAAGACTGGCAGCTAACTGATCATTACCCTTTAACTCCCCGTTCAAGCTAAAGCTGTCGAATGAATGCGTGCCGAATGTTACCGAACTCGCTTTCGCCGCTACACGCAGCTGCGGTTTTTCCTGACTGCCGCCAAGCGTGACCGATGCGTCCAGTGCGCCCTGCAGTCCCGGCCACAACACCGCCAGCTCGGGTGCACTGGCATCAAGCTTGCCTGCCATTTGCTTGCCCAGTTTTACCCCCGCGGATAGTTTGTTCGGACCCGCATTGATGTTGGCACTGATCTCTGCCAGTTTTGCATCGCGCCATTGCACACGGCCGTTACCGGCAACATCTCTGTCGACAATTTTCGCGTTCATCCTGCTTACATCAATTGCAAACGCAGCAGCCGATTCAATCAAATAAACGGCATCAAAACCGAGTTCGCCAGGCAGGTCGCTGTTGATCAGGGCCGTATCGATCTGTTCAGCATTGATTGCCAGTCGCCCCTGCAAACCATCGCCGTAATCGATCTGTCCTGTACCTGTGACACGTCCATCAAAAATATCGATAGCATAGGTTTCGATCGTGACTGCCTTCAGGTCAGCAAAAGCCTTTAGCTGCATCGGTGCCTGGGGCCAGTCTTCAAGCTGTACAATGTTGCTGCCATTGACATGCACGGAAACAAAATCACTGTTGATCGTGATGTTGCCCTTGTTGCTGTACAGCACTGTCTCACCCGGCAAACGCACGCTGTTCCAGTCGGCTTTGCCTTCCAGTCTCGGGCCGGTAAAAAGATCGAAAATAAAGCCATTGAAATTAACGACTTCAGGTACATTGATTACATGGGTAAAGGCAAGCTTGTCAATATCGCCGCTGAAACTGCCTTTGCCATTGATATTTTCAGCCGGCATTTCCCAGCTGGCATCCACTTGCAGACGGCCCGGCCCGGGCCCGGCGAGTTCGCCGCTTGCTTTCAGGTTGACTCCGGCTATCTGCGCAGCTGCAGTTTCAATATCCAGGCGCCCGTGCCCGATGGTTCCGGCTACACTAAGATTCTCGAATTCCGCTTCATCGATACGCAGTTTATCGAGCTGACCTGACTCTATATATATATGTATCGGAATTTGTAACCAGAACAATTGATCATCGATCGAATCCCGGGATGTATCGCCTGCCGCTTTGTCTCCGAACTGATCAGACGGATCGGCGGTGCTTTCCAGAATGTCGATGCTCAGCTCTGCAATAAGGGCGCTGTTGATGTCGACAATGCCGGCAAGCAAACTGGCAGGGGTCCAGCTGACCACGATCTCTGTCACCCGGATTTCCACCAGCGGCAACGCTATAAACAGGCTCTCGACACCCAGCCCTTCTGCCAGGGTACCGGTAATGCCGCTTGCCTCGATAGCTACCGGTGCAAAACGGAGCCCCTGCTGCAGCAACCAGCGGCTGCCCTGTTCCGTTCTCACCAGCCACGCAAGAGTGATCGACAGTATGACTGCGGTTAGTAATGCAAGCAGTGCTGTTCTTTTCAGTGCGCGCATCACAGGTCTGGCCCCAGTGTGATGTGAATCCTGTAATCATCGGCTGCGCCTTGTTCAAGCGGAATCGCAACATCGAAGCGGATGGGCCCGAGCGGTGATATCCAGCGAATACCGGCACCGACGCCGGTCGCTGTATCGAAGTCCGCGAGTTCATTGTAGGCATTGCCGCTGTCGATGAATGCTGCCAGCGCCCAGTTATCTGCAATCAACTGATCAATCTCGACACTGCCAACCAGCAGGTTTTCGCCACCGACGACTGCACCGAGAGGGTCTGTCGGTCCGAGCGAGTTGTAGGCGTAACCGCGCACGCTGGTGTCACCACCGGCGAAGAAGCGCACCGATGCCGGCAGCGTGTCGAGTTCATCGATCATGGTAAAGCCGGCTTCGGCCCGGGGTAACAGCCGCCCACCCGGCCAGAGCTTGAACACCCACTTGGTGTTGCCGTAAACCTGCAGGAAACTGGTGTCGGAAATCAGGCCTTCCACAGCACCACGAGTCAGGGCAGTGCTGCGGTGACCGATAAGTGGACGTGGTGGAAAATCTTCTTCAATAAATGTAAAACTGATGCCCGGTGTCAGCAGCTTGGAGTAGCCATCATCGAGTGTACCGGCGGTGTAATCCTCGAGCCGAAGATCCAGGAACAACGTGCGTATCCAGCCGTTGTCACGTTTCTGTATGCGTTGCACGCCAGTGGTGAACAGATTGCTCTCGAAGCTGTCATTGTCTTCGATCTTGTAGCCGACATCCATGGTAAACCAGTCCTTGGGCTTGTCGAGCGGTATACGATAGGTAGCACTGATGTCCGAAACAACCTTCGACCAGTTGACTTCGAACTCTGCCTGGTGGCCAGCTGTATTAAGCCGACGGTTGAGTACACCTAAACGTAATTTCGGTCCGACATCGGTGGCAAAACCAATGCCTGCGTTGTACTGCATGTTCTTGCCCGGGGTCAGCTCGATATGTATTGGCACATCGAAATGGGGCTCGCCGCGGGGGTTGCGGGTGAACACCACCTGGTCGAAATAGTCGCTGGAAACGAGGTCTCGCTGTATCCTTCTGACAAGCTCCGCATCGTAGGGCTCGCCCGGCGTGATCCTGACGAATCGTTCTACCAGGTCGAGATCCAGTACCGCCTGGTCGAAGGTGGTTGCACCGAACACATAACGCCGGCCGGTGGCGAAATGCAGCGTGATGTCTGCCGCGTATTCGTCGGGATAAACATCGATGCGCCGTTCTTTGAACTCGGCGGCGAAGTAGCCCCGGCGTTCGGCCAGCCGGGTAATCCTGCGCCTGCAGGCATCATAATTGGCGTGCTGCAGTATATCGCCGGGGTGTAAAGCACACTTAAGAGCGGCGCTTTCCAGCTCGGCATCCTGCGCAGATCCCGAGTCGATTTTGATGGACACGTTGCGCAGCACAACCGGTTTCCCGGGAGTAATAGCGAAGTTCGCCTGCCAGCAGGTGTCGCCGGTCTTGAGTGTCTTCTCGATCTCGATGTTGTAAAAGCCGACGACTTCAAGCGCCTCGCGAATCTCTTTTTCCGAATCGGCGAACAGGCGCCGCACCCGCCAATCGGGTGCATCGCAGGCTTCGTCATCGAGCCGCAGGTAGGCAAGGATGTTGTCGCGTACCGGCGGTTCGACACCACTGATCGATAACTCTGCCTGGGCACCGTAAATACAACCCAGCCAAAGCACGCACACCGACACGAGTTGCCGAAGTGATTTTTTCCTGCCTTTGTGCGTGCTTGCAACCATAGGCAGGATTATGCGGGAACATTGGAGCTTATGCGATATCCGTCCAGGTTGCAGGCATTTTGCGTTATGCAGAACTGGAAGATCTGGGTACAAGTGCTGGGGATCAGTCTCAGGATATCACCGGCTGGGGTATCAACCTCAGCACCAACATCAGGTTTGCCGCTGACAAGCTCAAGCTCCAGCTCGTCTTTGGTGAAGGCATACAGAATTACATGAACGATGGCAGTGTAGATATTGGAGCAACTGCGCCGGGAGACCCCAACGTTGTTGAAGAACTCCCGCTGGTCGGTATTGTTGCCTTTTATGACCGCACCTGGAATGAGTTCTTTACCAGTACCTTTGGCTATTCACTGGTCGACGTTGACAACAGCACTGGTCAGTTGGCCGAAGCCTTCAGAAGAGGCCAGTATGCGCTGGCCAAGCTGCTCTACCACCCGGTTGAAGACGTCATGTGGGGTGTCGAGCTGCAGTGGGGCAAGCGGGAGAACAAGGGTGACGGGCAGTTGGCTTCTGTAGGTGCAGATCGCCTGATCGAAAGTTCGGATGACCTGCGTGTGCAATTTTCATTTAAATATAACTTCGGCACGCGTGTTGGCGGTTAGCGAATTATGAACATGCCATTAATCTGAATACAGCATCTCATCGATTTCTTTCTGTTCTTCTGCCTCATGTTTTTCTTTCAGTTTCATTGCGTACTCTCTATCAAACAACTGATCGCATAGTTCACTGGCATCTTCAGGTATTTTGTCACCAAATACCCAGCGCGCCGGCACATGGAGCGGGCTGGTAATAAATGAAAGGTAGGCAACGGTGATATCAACAGGGTTGCTAATTAATTTTATATTGTCAAAACTTCCTTCCACTCTTATCGGTGCCTGCACTGCAAACATTCTCGCGGTCTTTGATCTTGGATAAAGTGACAGATGAAGATTCTCTTCAATAAAATTCACATTGATATTTCCGTTCATCCATACTTTCGTGGTATCCATCAGAAAAAGATCTTCCTTCATGATGCCGTCTTCAAGATCCATAAGCGCCACCATGCAATTAATTTTTGATTCCTTTTTCCTTATTTCTGGCAGCAATATCAGCAACAGGTTACTTGCCCACATATCAAATATTTTTGTCTGGCTATTTCTTGGCCACAGTGCCAGATCCAGTTTCCCTGTTGCATGATCGAACAGACGTGAAAAGTCTTTGCCGCCAAGCATCAAATCAATTTTCGCGCTTATTACGCCACCTTGTATTGAACCATGTGAGAAATATCGCGCAACTGCACCGTATTCGAATTTATCGACCACAAGTTTTAGCGAACCCTGTACTTCATTGTTTTCAATGTTAAATGCGGCCGATGTTTTGATTATTCCACCCGAGATATTAATCTCTGCATCTTCCACTATTAAAGTGTTATCCCGCAGTTTCAATTTAATCATCGAACTCCCCAGGGCACTTTCCCCTGCCAGCACATTTTCCACTTTCAGGTTCAGATCAATATGCATTTTTGGATCATCGACCAGTTTTTTAAGATCACGTCCTGGTTCATCTGTGGATTTCTCACCTGCCTTTTTCAGAGAAGCTGTAACAGTCTCCGCATCCGGAATTTTTATATTTGAATCAGCAAACTCGAAATCCTTTATTTGCAACTGCCTGCTATCGAAGTTCATGGTCCAGAACGGCTTGAATGAACTTGTATCAATGATGATCGCAGCCTTGAAATGCGTGTTGCCTATCGACGCATCATCTGCTTTAACAATATAGCCTTTTTCGTTTGCTGAAATACTGCCGGCAAGACTGTAATTATTGAAAGGCGGAAGTTCACTATTCAGAATCCTGTTTAACTTTTCCAGATGTTTACCTTTTAACGATATATCCAGCGAGAACTGATCCTTTCTTACTGGTAGATCAAGCTTTCCTTTAAGAGTTATATCACTCTCTGCAATCCGTGCTTTTAAATCCACATCAAGCTTTTCGATATCATCAAGGAACTCGGCCAAACGATTAGTATTAAAATCAATCCGTATTACTTCATCAAACAGCTTTCCATCCAGGTGCAATTCAACCGGTTTATTCCAGGATGCCCGTAGCTGGGCTTTCTTGAATGTCAGTTTCCTGATTTCATCTGTTAAAACCGCGCGCCATTTCCAGTATCCGCTTAGCAGATGTATTTCAGTTTCAGCTTTTTCATAGAGCTCTGTTACATTATCCCCTTTTAACTTTGCACTTATATTCATCTCTTTACATGCAGCATCTTCTCCGGTAATAATTCCGAATTGCTCAAGCAGCAAACCAAGATTTATATCCTGCACTTTTAAATCGATGCTTGCTTCAATAGCCTGTTCATCAAGTTGCAATGTGGCATCGATGCTTGTCTTTCTGCCGGCAATCGTACCTGTACCAACCACACTCCATGGTTGTGCTGATGCAAGAGTCTGAAGTGGTTCAGATAAGAGCTCTATATCATAAGGATAGCCCTGGAGGCTGCCTGTTATTTCTGCTTGTGGATGTTCACTGTCTTCAAAGTCGACGACGATACGTTCGATGTGCTTTTCAATTACTTCACCATAGGATTCATCATCATACTTGATACTTATATCGGTTAATCTGAATATACCGAGTGTCAGGCGGCTTTTTTTCTTCACCTGCTTAACCGGCTCACTCTTTTCTTTTCCTGATGCTTTATCTGTTTGAATTAAATGATCAAAAGACCAGTTATAACTACCGTCTTCTTTTTGAATCAGGTAAATCTGCGCGTGCTCTGCTGCAAGCTCTTCAATTTGCAGCTTGCCTGTAAATAGCGGTAACAGGGCAAGCTGTACGCTTACTTCAGCTACAGTTATGAAATCTTCTCTAGCAAAACCTTCCGTGTTCTTTATAAGAATTCGATCAACAATTAATTCCGGAAGTAGTGAGACCGATATGCGCACATCTCCATCAATCACAACATCTCGTTGTGTAATCGTTTTTATTTGATGTAGAAGAACATTTCTTGCTTTATCTGATGTGAAGCTGATATTTGTATAAACAAGTACGCTTTGTAATAGTACGAGAATTACACCAATATATAATAATAATTTTACAATTCCCGGGATGCGTTTATTCAACATCATTGATTGAGTCTTTATGTATCGATACCAAGATCATCCCATATTTTATCAATGTGCTGTTTAACAGCTTCATCCATAATTATCGGCTTGCCCCATTCACGTTCGGTTTCTCCCTGCCATTTATTGGTTGCATCGATGCCCACCTTGGAGCCAAGGCCGGAAACCGGTGAGGCGAAATCGAGATAGTCAATTGGAGTGTTTTCAACCATTGTGAAATCACGCACTGGATCTACGCGGGTACTGATGGCCCAGATCACATCTTTCCAGTCACGTGTATCCACATCATCATCAACAACAATGACAAATTTCGTATACATGAACTGTCGCAGGAATGACCACACGCCCATCATGACACGCTTGGCATGACCGGGATATTGCTTCCTGATACTGACAATGGCAAAACGGTAGGAGCAGCCTTCCGGAGGTAAATAGAAATCTATAATTTCCGGAAACTGTTTTTGTAATATCGGAACAAAAACTTCATTCAATGCAACGCCCAGCACGGCGGGTTCATCCGGCGGTCTACCGGTATAAGTGCTGTGGTAGATTGGATTTTTTCGATGCGTTATGCGTTCGATAGTGAACACCGGGAATGTATCGGTTTCATTGTAATAGCCGGTATGGTCTCCATAAGGACCTTCCTCCGCCTCTTCCCCTGGATAGATATAACCTTCCAGTATCATCTCGGCTGTTGCCGGCACGATGATGTCGCCTGCGCTGCATTTCACAACCTCGGTTTTACTCCCCCTGAGCAGACCGGCGAAGCCGTACTCTGACAATGTATCCGGCACCGGCGTAACAGCAGCCAGGGTTGTTGCAGGATCAGCACCCAATGCAACGGCAACCGGGAAGGGTTCACCCGGATGTGTTTTTTGCCAGTCGCGGTAATCCAGCGCACCGCCCCGATGCGAGAGCCAGCGCATGATGACTTTGTTCCTGGCGATAAGCTGTTGCCGGTAGATTCCAAGATTCTGCCGTTCTTTTTCCGGGCCCCTGGTTATGATCAGTCCCCAGGTAATCAGCGGGGCAACGTCTCCCGGCCAGCATGTTTGTATCGGCAGCTCGCCCAGATCGACCTCGTCCCTGTCAATGATGACTTCCTGGCAGGGCGCATTTTTGACGATCTTTGGCGCCATGTTCAGTACCTGTTTGAACACAGGCATCTTGTCCAGGGCATCTTTCATACCTTTGGGCGGTTCCGGCTCTTTCAGAAAGGCCAGCAGCTTGCCGACTTCACGCAGAGCTTCTACATCATTTTCACCCATACCCATGGCAACGCGTTTTGCCGTACCGAACAGGTTGCCCAGGACCGGGAGGTCCGATCCCTTAACATTTTCAAATAATAATGCCGGGCCTTCTTTCTTTAATGTACGGTCACAGATCTCGGTGATTTCAAGACAGGGATCGACTTCGTGTTGAATGCGCTTGAGATCACCCATTTTCTCTAACTGGTTGATGAAATCTCTTAAATCTTTGTGTTTCATGTACTTCGTCGGCTCAAATCCAAGATTATCCGGCAGTATGCTATAAATCATCCGCAGATGTAACAAATGAGACTGATTCCGAACTTGCAGCAACGGTCAAGAGGAGCCTCATATGACTGAATTTACAGGAATATTATTCGCCTTTGCTCTTCTTTCCTGTTCACTCAACAGCTTTGCCGGTACTGCTGAGCTCAAGCTGGTAAGTTGCCATATCAGCAAAGATGCATATGTCACTGACCTGGTAAATGCCTACCGGGAACAAAGCGGCATTCATATAAATATACAGGCAGGAAATTCAACCAGCGCAATTCGTGATGTTCAGACCGGTGTTGCGGATATCGGTGGAACTTCCCGTTATCTGATACTGAACGAAAAGCATGAAACAGGCGTCAAGCTTTTGCCAGTCGCCCTGGATGCGCTGGCAATTATCGTGCACAAAGATAACTCTGTAGAAAGCATCAGCCAGGAGCAGGTCAAAGCAATCTATACGGGCAGGATAAGATACTGGTCCGAGCTGGGAGGTAATGATCAGAAAATCGAGGTTTATGCCCTTAAAAACAAAATATCCGGTAACGGGCGAACGCTGAGAGAATTACTTTTTTCAAATACCGACAAGAATTTTCATACCCGTCAAGTTTTCGACTCCATCGAAGAGCTTGAGCAGGCTTTACTCCAGAACGCCAATGCTATTGCTATCACCGGTGTTAGCAGTGCACATATGCGGGACGTCAAGATTGTTGCTTTAAACGGTGTTAAGCCATCAGTACAAAATATCAAGACAGGGGATTACAGTCTCTACCGCCCCCTCTTCCTGAGCTATGATCCTCATTCACCAAACATCGAATCTGTAAAAGATTTTATTCGATTCGTGTTAAGTAAAACCGGACAGGATGTGATGCGTTCAAATGGCGTGGTCCCATACAGGGAAGTAATGAGCCTGGTTAATAAAAAAGCGCGTGAAAAGGACACAGCTTATCCACAGATTGTGGGTAAGATTTAATAAAACAGGTGATATTGAATAACTTGTGGATAAATCCTGTGGGTAAGAAGTTGATATCCAGTGGATAACCGGCTGAATACGCAAATACAGGGAAGTAAAAACTTAAATCCACAGATCAACGGAGATAAGACAAATATTGTCTGCAAATAACATCTTTATCTGTGGACTGTTTCTACTTATCCCAGATTGCATACATAAATACGTTCGGCTCAGGTATCGATGTTTTCCGCTGACAACGCATTTTGTTCGATGAAATCACGGCGTGGTTCTACCTGATCGCCCATCAAGGTTGTAAAAACCTGGTCAGCGGCAATGGCATCTTCTATCCTGACCTGCAACATGCGTCGTGTTTCAGGATTCATCGTGGTTTCCCACAACTGGTCCGGGTTCATTTCACCAAGACCTTTGTAGCGTTGAATATTCTGCCCCTTGCTGGCCTGTTGCATCAGCCACTCCATGACCCCGGCAAAATTGACGACTTCGGCCTGTTTCTCACCACGCTCTATGCGGGCACCCTCACCTATCAATGAATCCAGTTTATTGCCCAGATCGGCTAATAATTTATATTCACTTGAGGTAAAGAACTCGGTATCGAGTGTATAGCTATGATCCAGGCCATGTACTGTTTTGGTCATTTCAAGTGCTGCATGGCCTTCTTCGTCGGTAGTGACCTGACCTGAATAGTAGATGCCGGTTAACTTATGTTTTATTAATAAAATCAATAACTTATCTAAATATTTCTGAACTTTCCCTGACACTTTCAGATCTTCTTCTGTTAAACCCTGCAGGTAAATCATTTCATTCAATACATTCTCATCGACTCTACGCGACAGTCGGCGAATGATCTTCTTGGCTGTCAGGTATTGCATAGCCAGGTCTTGCAGAGCTGTATCGGATATGGACGGCGCATCCGTGTCCACGTACAGATGCGCACCTTCCAGCGCCTGCTGCAGCAGGTAAGCATCGAGCTCATCATCGTCCTTAACATATCGTTCCTGTTTACCCTTTTTAACCTTATACAGGGGCGGCTGCGCGATATAAACATGACCACGTTCGATAATCTCTCCCATCTGGCGATAGAAGAACGTTAACAGCAAGGTACGGATATGCGACCCGTCAACATCAGCATCCGTCATGATAATGATGCGGTGGTAGCGTAGCTTGTCTGGATTGAACTCGTCAGCACCGATTCCACAGCCCAGTGCTGTAATCAGCGTGCCAACTTCAGCCGATGACAGCATTTTGTCGAACCGGGCCTTCTCTACGTTCAATATCTTGCCTTTGAGCGGCAAGATTGCCTGGCTGCGGCGATCACGACCCTGTTTTGCTGAACCACCTGCAGAATCACCCTCCACCAGGTAGAGCTCGCTCAAAGCCGGGTCTTTTTCCTGGCAGTCTGCCAGCTTGCCGGGTAAACCGGCTATATCCAGTGCGCCCTTGCGGCGCGTCATTTCCCGTGCTTTTCTGGCCGCTTCACGAGCACGCGATGCTTCAATGATTTTTGACGTGATGGCTTTCGCTTCTGACGGACTTTCCAGCAGGAATTCCTGCAGTTTTTCACTCATGGTTGATTCAACTGCGGCTTTCACCTCGGAAGACACCAGTTTTTCCTTGGTCTGGGAAGAAAACTTTGGATCAGGCACTTTCACGGAAAGCACGGCCGTTAAACCCTCTCGTGCATCATCTCCCGAGACATTCGCCTTGGCGCGCGCAGCAATACCTTCCTTTTCCATATACTGGTTCAAACTGCGCGTCAGCGCTGCACGAAAACCGGCAATATGCGTTCCACCATCTTTTTGTGGAATGTTATTGGTAAATGGATAAATATTTTCCTGGTAGGAATCATTCCATTGCATCGCGACCTCTACACCAATTCCGTCTTTTTCGGTAATGAAATGCAATACAGTCTCGTGCAGAGGCGTTTTATTCTTATTCAGATGCTCGACAAATGACCTGATGCCACCCTCGTATTCAAAAACATCACTTTTATCGCCTCTCTCATCAGAGAGCGCGATTCTGACGCCTGAATTCAGGAATGACAGTTCCCTGAGGCGCTTGGACAGAATATCGTAGTGAAATTCGATATTGGTAAAGATGGTTTCACTGGGCCAGAAACGCAGGCTCGTTCCCGTTTTTTCGGTATCTCCGGCAACAGCCAGGGGTGCTACCGGTTCCCCCAAGGCATATTCCTGCGTGTATTTCTTCCCGCTATCATCGAATTTACCACCGGCGTGCAGCACGGTCATAATGACTTCAGCTGCAGAGCGGCCCTCTTCCGGATGTATGTCTACGGGTATACCGCGACCATTATCTGTCACGGTGACTGAATTATCGCTATGGATCTTTACTTTAATTTCAGAACAATGGCCTGCCAGTGCTTCATCAATAGAATTATCAACTACCTCAAATACCATGTGATGCAGGCCGGTGCCGTCATCGGTATCTCCAATGTACATACCGGGGCGTTTGCGTACTGCATCCAGTCCTTTCAGGACTTTAATATTTGATGAATCGTAGGTTTGTTCAGAACTCATAGGGACAACACATGGACATCTAAAAAACGCATTATATCAGGCTTTTCAGCACAATACGCTGTAGCGACACACTACTGTTAGAGAATATA
>WOR8_10004980_pt1 | contig 12847 bp, 12 predicted proteins | sample DeeMarSeWOR38_10_FD_19890 | JGI IMG/M metagenome (IMG submission 19890) | reverse complement strand
CCCTTATCATGTGCTTCTGCATAATCCTTGTAATATTTCATTCGAATTTGTTTTGCTTCATCCCAACATTTAAGTTTCTCTGTTGGATATTTTGCCTCCTGTTCCATGTTTTTTACCTCCTAAAACAAATCCTCCTCACCAATCATTTCAAGAAATGCTTCTACTCGAATCTTAAACTGACCAACTGGAACAGTCACATCAAACTCCAAAAACAAAGTTGGTATTCCAGCCACTTTAAGTGCTTTTTGAATCGCAACAAAATCAAGCTCATGTGGATCACAGAATTTTTGTTGCATAATAATTACACCATCAACCTTCCAATCCTTACACAGTTGTAATATATGAGGAATTCTTTTTCTTTCCTCCCAATCTTTTGAAGGACATGGAATTCTATCAATATATCTTGCCGCAATTGCGGCCAATGGGTCTTTTCCATTTTCTACTTCGTTCCAGAAATATCTAGAACCTGTGCAATGATCATCAATTACAAAAGTAGCACCACAGTTTTCCACCATGTTCATAAAAACAGTATCATCATCTTCAGAGCCTAGTATCATTAGACGGCTACCTACTTCTCTAGAAGGTGTATGATTCTCAAGTTTTCGTAACAGGTCTTTTAACATTTTGTTATGTTCTGTTTTATCTGTCATTTGCATAGCAATGACAATTTCCATAACCTCTTCACCCGTAATTGGAGGATTATCTTTTTTTCGAAGCTCATAAAGCTTTTTCATTAAGCGACGGTTTTCGTTGTAAACTTCTATAGCATTTTTCAAATCCTTATCTGTTATTTTTTTTTCAATCCAGCTCTCAATTTCTTTTTTAAAAACCTTGTATTCTTCAGTTAAGAATTCATATGAATGTCTACTTTGTACCTTATGAGGCATACAAAGAAACTTTTCAAATTCAACAGGTCTATGTTTTATCCAACTAGTGTATGCTTGTCTAATATGAAGACAAGATTGAGCTATCATAAGACCATCCAAGTATTCGTATCTATTTTTTAATCCTTGAGCAAGACAATCTCTACAAAAAGGACAAAACATTGCAAAAATGTGAGGCTCAGTTACATCTTGAGGTTCATGACTACCAAGGATTCTAACAGGTAGTATTCCACCAGCATACAATATTTCTTCAGGGACATAGGTACAAAAATATCCTACTATTTTCCCATTATTTTTCTCCTTCCATTCCTTAGCATATTTATGTCTGTTTTTTTCCAAATCTTTGAACTGTTCAACTAATTCCATATTATAAACCTCCTATTATTTTGATTTATATTCTAAGTTTATAAAACCACTTTTATCAAATCCAATTGATTTGAAAAAAGATATTAAATCTCCACTATCCCATTTAACAGAAGTATAAACTTCTTTGATTCCTTCTTCTTTAAACGATTTAATTAAAAAGTCACCAAGTTTTTTTCCTATACCTTTACCCATAAATTTAGGTGCAACTTCAATCATTTCGATCCAACCAGACCGCTCAACACCAAACACCCATTCCTTTATTCCACCTATTACAAAACCTACAACTTTATTTTCTTTCTCTGCAACAATACATGTTTTAGGATTTTTTTTGATAGAAGAGATAAATAAGTCCTCAATTATATATTTAGTACCCTGCCCAAGACCTTCTCTAATAACTTTACTGTGAATTTCAGCAGCTTGACTAATATCGTTTATTTTCATTGGTCTGATAGTAATATTTGTCATAATATTCAACCTCAATCAATTCTTATAATTTTGACTTTTTTTTCAATCCAATCTGGTGGAAGATAAATACGACCACTATTACCACATTTCTTTACAATTTTCTCAAGCATCTCTTGACCATATACTTCAAATTTAGTTGGATTATCCATAAAATCCCCTAGTTACATTATAGCTATAATGTAACTACATTTAAAACTTTGTATTATTTTATTATTTAGGTAAAATATTAAGATATAACCAAAAAGTAAAATAAATTAATGGAGTATACTATTGTAATTCTCTTTATAAATAAATGGAGATATGAAATGGAATTAGAAGAGAAAACTGCTATTATAACAGGTGGAAGTCTTGGAATTGGTGCATCAATAGCTGTTGAACTTGCTCGAGCAGGTGCAAATATTGCTATCAATTATCGAAAACATGATACTGAGGCAAAAGAAGTTGCTAAACAAATTCAGGAACTTGGTAAAAAATGTCTTGCAATTAAAGCAGATGTTACAAATTATAATGATGCTGAGTTAATGTTTAAACAAGTGAAGAAGGAATTTGGTAGGATTGATATTTTAGTTTGTAATGCTGGTATCAATATAGATCGTGTCATTTGGAAAATGAGTGAAAAAGACTGGGATAACGTAATTAATGTAAATCTAAAAGGATATTTTATATATAACAAACTAGCATCAGAATACTTTAAAGAACAGCGATTTGGTAAAATAGTAAACATCACCTCTATCAATGGCTTGAGAGGAAAATTTGGTCAAACTAATTATTCTGCATCAAAAGGTGGAATTATTGCACTTACTAAAGCCCTTGCTAAGGAAGTTGGAAAGTTTAATGTAAATGTTAATGCAGTTGCTCCTGGAATGGTAATGACTGAGATGGTAAAAAATATACCGCCAGAATTTCTACAAAAGGCAGTAGATGAAACTGTACTTGGCCGTATTGCTACAACGGAAGATATTGCTAACGTTGTTGTATTTTTATGTACTGAAAAAGCAAGACATATAACAGGTGAGGTAATCAAGGTTGATGGAGGCCAATATATATAGATAGTTGGTGAAATAAGTGAAGGTAGGAATTGTTGGTATTGGTCATGGAAAATTTGGGAATCGAAGTGATGCAACTGTTCAAGAACTTGCTTTTGAACCATTCAAACTAGCTATTGATGATGCTAAAAATCTAAGAAGAGAAAACATTGATGCACTTGTAGTTGGATCGGTTCCAGAATATCATATGCAAAGATCACTTCCTGGCGTTGTTGCTGAATATGTTGGAATGAATCCTAAATCAACCTGGCTTACAGAAGCAGCATGTGCATCTGGTAGTGCAGCGATTAGAACAGCATATATGGCTATAAAGTCTGGAATGCATGATATTGTTGCAGTAATTGGTGTCCAAAAGATGAGGGAACTCTCTACTGCAGAAATTCTTGCACTAATGGGTAGAGTTGGAGACGTTCAATGGGAATCAATATTTGGTACAACATTTCCTGGATATTATGCACTATATGCTAATAGGCATATGTTTGAGTTTGGTACAACTAGAGAACAAATTGGACTTGTTGCATTAAAAAATCATTATTATGGATCAATGAATCCAAATGCATTCTTCCAAAAAGAAATTACAATGGAAAAAGTACTAAAATCTGATGATGTAGCATATCCACTGAAAGTTTTTGATTGTTGCGCCAATGCTGATGGAGCTGCATGTATAATAATGGCAAATGAAACAAATACAAAAAAATATACAGATACACCTCTCTGGTTTGAAGGATTAGGATCTGCATCAGCACAGATGTCTGTTCTTAGAAGACCAAATCTTGTTGAAATCCCAAGTGCTATTGAAGCTGCTAAACAAGCATATAAACAAGCAAAAGTAAAACCATCAGATATTCAAGTAGCTGAAGTTCATGATTGTTTTACAATAGCAGAAATCATGGCATATGAAAACCTTGGGTTTTGTCCTAAAGGAAAAGGTGGAAAATTCATTGAAGAGAAACAATCATATATTGGTGGTAAAACACCTGTTAATGTAGATGGAGGGCTAAAAGCAAAGGGTCATCCTGTTGGGGCCACAGGTGTTTCTATGGCTACTGAAATTGTGAAACAATTAAGGGGAGATGCTGGAAAACGACAAGTCTCAGGAGCAGAGATTGGACTGACACATAATGTTGGTGGTATAGGACAATACACATTTGTTCATATATTAAAGAGGTAAAATAAATGCCGTTTAAATACTTTGGAAAAATCAATTTTACTCCTTATACAAAGGTTGACGCATTTGCAGATTATCTTCAAAAAGGGAAACTCATGGGTACAAAATGTAAGAAATGCGGTGAGATATATTTTCCTCCGAAGGCAGATTGTATAAAATGCATGAATGATAAAGTAGACTGGATAGAATTTTCTGGCAAAGGTACGCTCCATAGTTATGCAAAAATATTTGCTGCTCCAAAAGGATTTGAGGATATGGCTCCATATACAATAGGTGTTGTTGATCTAAAAGAGGGTGGGCGATTACTATCCTGGTTAAAAGATATTTCAGATAGGGAAATAAAAATCGGTATGCCGGTAAAGGTTGTACCTCGTATTTTTGAAGAAATTCAGGAAATCAAACTCTACTATACAATAGAAAAACTCTGAACATTATAAGACTTTTAGCTTTTATGCTTCAATAGATTTTTTTGGTTTTGGAAGAACATCCTCAATTAATTCTTCATCAAAAGGATGACCTTCTGCTAGTAACTGTCGATATTTAATAAAATCTATGACATCTTTACCAGTAAGTTTTTTATTATTAAAGGCATGGAATCCTATAAATGCCTCAGTTGCCATATTCGCCGAAAGCCAATGACGGTTCGCAAGCTTTGTCTGATCCCAGAAAAACTTCTTTTTCAACCTTATACCATCTATAGATTTGATTAAACATCCTGGCATAAGATTTGTAAATGTCCAAACTACATTGTTTATAGACTTGTCAAGAAGTTCAAAGTCAGTAGGGGTGGATTTTATGAGTTCTTTTGCCTTTTCTGATGCCTCTCCTTTAACAAATTCACCATAGACGATTTCGCCATCCTCTACATATTTATCTGTTATAACCATAGGGTTTCTTATAAATTTATTACCTTGTTTTAGCACAGGAAGTACTTTACTTATAAGACCAACACGTTTCATTTTATAGGCGGACCACAGTTCGCATGAAATGCAGTTCCACATTGCATCTTCAATTCCTAAAAACCATGGGAGAAAATCAGTTGATCCACCATCAGGTGCAGAACCATGTCTTGGTCCAGCTTGTCCAAATAATGCTAAATCCGATGAAATGGCGATGTCACATGCCATACCTATTTCTTGTCCACCAGCAATCCGCATTCCATTTACTCTACATATAGTAGGTTTTTTACAATTTAAAATTGCATCTACCATAGAATTGAACAAATCCATGTATAAACCATATTCATTTGGTCGTCCACTGTAGTATTCAGCATATTCTTTTGTATTTCCCCCTGTACAGAAGGCTTTATCACCCGCCCCAGTGAATATTGCTGCAACTACACTTCGATCTGTTGATGCTCGATTAAATCCTGCGATAACACCTTTTACCATATCTGTTGTATAAGAATTGTATTGTTGTGGATTATTCAAAATAATCCAAGCCGTATTCAAGCCTTTTACTTTATTTCCATCTTGGTCAACTATTGGTCGTAACTCATACTTTGTACAAGGTGGTTCTGTGCCAAAATGCTCATTGCCCCATATATCATGGTCTTTTAATTTATTATCACGTGGTAACCATTCTAAAGTCATTTCAATCCTTCCCATAACTTAGAATTTTTATTAATCAACGAAATGTTATTACCTTATTTATATCTTTTTTAGTTATAAAGTCAACAAATATTACTAAAATTTTATAGTAAAACAAATGTTATTTTGACATTGATTTTATATGTTTTTTATGGTTTAATTTGTTAAATGCGAAATCTGTAAATACAAATAAAATTATATACTAAAATTCTATATCACCGAACTACAGGGAGAGGCATGAAAGCCGCAGTTTTATATGGAAAAGAAGAATTGAATATTGTAAATGATTTTGACGACCCAGTTATGAAAAATTCAGATGTACTAATACGTTCGAAATATGGGGGATTATGCAGTACAGACCGAAGTCTCTGTCGTGGTTTTGTACCATTTCAACCACCTCTTATTTTAGGACACGAAATCGCTGGTGTGGTTAAAGAATTGGGAAAGTCTGCCACTGGTTTAAATATTGGAGATCATGTTATTATCCCACCTGTTTATCCAGGTTGTGAGAATGAAACCTGTCAATCTTGCAAAGAAGGATTGACCAATAGATGTAAAAAATCAGTTTTTATTGGGCATGGTGTACATGGTGGTGATGCAGAATTTATCGCTGTGCCATCAAAATATACATTTAAAATTAACCAAGACGTTCCTTTAGACGAGGCATGTATTATTCCTGATGCAGTTTCAACACCATTTCACGCATTAAAAAGCAGGTCTATCCCATTACATATACTACAAAATATATCAAATCCTCACAATTTATTAGAACAAAAGAGCCATTGGCTCCATGGAAAAAATGTTGTAATTTTTGGTGTCGGCGGTGTTGGCGGACCCGCTGTGAACCTTGCTGCTAAATATTTCAAAGCAAAAAATGTTGTTGCTGTAGATATTTTCGATAAAAAACTCGAGTTTGCTAAAAAACTGGGCGCTACACATACTGTTAATTCTAAATCATTTTATGAGGACAAAGGTGTTGCTATAAAAGAACTCACTGGAAAGGATAAAATAAATGCGGTTTCTGAATTAGCAAAGCATATCAGTTCACATTTAGCAGAAGATAAATTCCAAGTAGATTGTGTAGTTGACTGTTCAGGTGTCTCTGATACATTTCCTGTAACTGTTGAAACAGCTAGTAAAAACCGAACCATTATTCAAGTTGGATGGCCGCCAAGACCTGTTAATGAGTTTTTAAATCGAAAAATCATGGATAAATATCTAACCATTAATGGGACATGGGCTTGCCCAATGAATGAAATGAAAGAGATTATAACAGCAGTTGAAAATAAACAAGTTGATCTAAATCTACTAGTAACTAACAAAGACTATACAATGGACAAATTAGAAAGTGCAATATATGACTTGGAAGCAGGTAAAATACTTGGTAGGGCAACAGTCAATATGACGTGAAATTAGGGAGTGGAAAATAATGGATTATAAAACCATAATTGTAAAAGAAAAAGATATGATTGGTGAAATCACATTAAATAGACCACCAGTGAACATATTAAACATCGAGATGATGAAAGAAATAAACAATGCACTTAAGGATTTCCAGAAAAAAAATTTGAAGGTTCTTATTCTAAATGCACATGGTAAAGCATTCTCCGCTGGTGTGGATATATCAGATCATACAAAAGAAAAAGTAAATGAAATGATCCAGATTTTCCATGATATTTTTACCAATCTCCGTAAAATCAATGCTCTAACAGTTGCACTAGTTAATGGAGTGGCATTGGGTGGAGGATGTGAAGTGGCAATATTCTGCGACATAGTTATTGCCTCAGAACAATCCAAATTTGGACAACCTGAAATCAAAGTTGGTGTACTTCCTCCAGTAGCAGCAGCTATTTTTCCAAAGTTGATTTGGAATAAAAAGGCGCTAGAACTAATGGTTACAGGAGATATAATAAGTGCAAATGATGCAAAAAATCTTGGGCTTATAAATCATATTCTACCTGTTGAAAATTTTGAGTTGGAAGCAAAAAAATTCATCAATGAAAAATTAGCAGTCAATAGTGCAGTTATTTTAAAGCTTACAAAAAGAGCATTTATAGAGGGAGCTACATGTAACTATGCAGAATCAATAAAAAAAATTGAAGACATTTACTTGAATGAACTTATGAAAACCAAAGATGCAAATGAGGGACTTGCTGCATTTCTGGAGAAACGCAAACCTGTTTGGAAAAATGAATGAACTATATATTTATCATCCTATGATTTATTATAATTGTTTTTAAAGTTGTTAAAATGAAGGTTGCTAAAATCAAAGGACTATATTTTGAAATTCCAGATAAAAAAATTTGGTATAGTTTTTTCAATAGCCCCTACCCCGGACATAAACATGGAACAGCAATAGACATTTACTACCCAGATAAAGCACTCTTTCCATTTGAAGAAGGAAGAGTCAAAGAGATTAAAAAAATTAGAACACCTCAGTATGTATCAGCAGGAGTTGATTACTTAATCCTCGTAGAGGTTAAAGAGTTTTATTTAAAGATTCTTCATGTGAAACCAAATATTAAAGTAGGGGAAATGCTCTATTTAGGAGACAATATTGGTAGATTAATTGTCTCAGGATTTTTTAGACCATGGTCAGATATGCATGCACATTTTGAACTAAGAGATAAACTTGATAAATATCGTGCAAGAGGAGGGTTTTTAATAAATCCCATAATTTTAAAGCTCGTACCAACAATTTTAGGAGATGAATTTGAGATTGTTGAAAGAAAAAAAGAGTATTATTGGTTAGAACCTATAAATAAGGGAGAAAAAAATCTAACACCTCTAACCTATTATGGTAATTCAATTGAGGGGGGTTTACCACATTATAATTATGGAGCTATTTTTAAAGGAGAAGATAAAGTTCAGTTTTTCAGTAAAGAGATTCAGCTTACAAAAAAACTCTCCACTGGAAATAGGCTTTTTGAAACTAGATTTAACATTTTAGCAAATGACCAACACATTATAGGAATCGGTGTCTATTGCAACCAAAAGAAAATAAAAATGATTGGTGGAGATTTCAGAGAAGGTGAGATTGTTAAAATTAGGTTAAACTAAAGTAATTACATTTTCTAGAATTTTTAGATATAGTGGAAATTCTTTCTTTTTGTGGAAATTTCTAGTAATTCATAAGATATGATTTAAATAAAAAATATTTATTTTCCTTTGAAGGTAGGTCTCTGACGTGTTAGTACAGAACTTAATCCTTCAAGGGCATCCTGTGTCGAAAAGATCTCTGTAAGATAATGAAGTTCAAGGGCTAATCCTTCATGTAAATCAAGGTTACCACCTTTATCAATGATTTGGTTAGCAAGTTTTATAGCAAGAGGCGCCTTATAAGAAATAGTCTTTGCAATCTTTTTTCCAAGTTCATTTAAATCATTCTCTCCTGATAATACTCTCTGTATATTATTATCTGAAAAATACTCTTTAATCCGTTTAAAATCTTCTGGTAATTCAATCATTCTTTTGCTTGATTTTTTCAAAATATTTTTATTGTTGATCAATTCTATTATTTTTTGATTTATTTTATCAGATGGCACAATATATTCAAATAGACCTATTGAAGCAGCATTTTTTGCATCGAGTGTCTTACCTGTAAATATCAGGTATTTTGCAAGCTCCTTTCCTATATATTTTGTGGTTCTCTGAGTACCACCCAATCCTGGGTAGATGCCAATGCCGGTCTCGGGAAATCCAATACTTCCATTTTCAGTAGCAACTATTGTATCTGCAACAAGTGCTATTTCAGCACCACCTCCTAAAGCAAGACCATCTAGTTTTGCTATTACCAATTTTTTTGAGTTATCTATTTTGTTGAGAACCTCATGACCGTATCGTGTAAATCGATATATATCATCTATCTTGTTTTTTTCTATCTTATCAATAAAATATTGTATATCAGCACCAGCGATAAATGCTTTACCTGCACCTTCTAAAATAATTGCTTTGACATTAAGATTATTTTCTGCTATAGTAAATTGTTTATCAAGCTGGGAAATCACCTCTTCATTTATTGCATTCATAGCATCTGGTCGATTTATACATATTCTTGCGATATTATCTTTGATTTCAAGTTCTACATAGTTAAATGTCCATTGTTTATTTTGTTCATATTTTTGTTTTAAAATTGGGGACATCTTTAACATTGGATATTTTTTTATAAACTTTGTAACAATTTCATATGAACGTTTAATTCCATATTTGTTCATTAATTCAAATGGCCCTAGACCCCATCGTAGACCGACTTTTGCACCTCTGTCGATATCCTCGATACTTGACACCTTTTCTTCTAAAAGTGTACAAGCTACTATGAAAACTGCGCCAAGAAGACGTTCTTCTATAATATCTGCTTTTGAGGTGTCAATTTCACCTTTTAAATCCCAATTTTCATGTTTTTCAAACTGTTGTGTAAGGCAATTACTTGGCTGATAAAATTTTCCAAATTTATTTCCCAATCCAACAGTAGAATGATATGCAATTGGAATGCCTGTTACATTCATTAACTCAAATGGTCCCATACCGATATTAAAAATCTTTTTTGCAATCCCATCTATCGTAGGAATATTGGTAACACCTTCCTCAAGAAACCTTGTGGATTCATTAAGCCATGGTACAAAAAATCGGTTTACTGCAAATCCTGCTGCATCGTTTACCTGGATAGCTATTTTACCAATTAAACGAGAAAAATTAGAGGCTATGGAAATCGTTTTTTGACTCGTCTTTTTTCCAGGTATAATTTCTAACAAACGATTTTTTGCAGGATGATAAAAAAAATGAAGACCAAGGAATCGGTCATCCCGATTTGAGGAAGCAGCAAGTTCAGTAATAGAATATGATGATGTGTTTGAAGCAAAAACTGTTTTTTCTTTACAAATCTTATTAAGATGTTGAAAAAGATCTTTTTTTATCTTTAGATCCTCAGGTACAGCTTCTATAACTAGATCAGTGTTTGTTACTTCATTAATGTTAGTTGTACCTTGTATTCGTTTTATTATTTCGTCTATTTGCTGGTTTGTAAATATTCCTCTTTTTACACCTTCAGATAAAGTTTTTTTAATAGAGTTTATTCCTTTCTGAACAAACTCGTCTCGAATATCAACCATTACAACATATATGCCTTCTTGAGCGATTTTTTGTGCAATACCACTTCCCATGACTCCTGCACCAATAACACCTACTTTTTGTATGTTCATTATACTACACCTTTATATTAAAATAAAATTTTGGATCATTCAACTGTTACTTTTAGAACTACTGCTGCCCCAGTGTCACCAGCTGCACAACCATCGAATAATCCATATCCTCCACCCTTTAGTACTAACTCCTCGATAAGTTCTATTATAAGTCGTGCACCTGTAGGACCTTGAGCATGACCATAGATAAGAGAACTGCCATAATTGTTCATTTCTTTCCATTCTAAGTCCATTTCTTGACAAAAGAATATATCATTGACGGCAAATGGATTATGTGTTTTAATGGCATTAATGTCCGCAATTGATATTCCTGCTTGTTTCAAAGCAGTTTCAGCAGCTGGGATAATAGCTTTAGCCATATATCCTTTCTTTGCCCTTGCTTGACCATAGGATATCACCTGAATTACTATGTTGTTTTCTTTACTATATTTTTTTGCATTTTCTTTGTTTGTCACTATAATGCCGCAGTTAGCATCTGCTGGATGAGTCTGGGTTCCATATGTGACTGTGCCATTCGGAAGAACCGGTTTTAATGTTTGTAGGCCCTCTAATGTGGTCGGATAAATGCCTTCATCTCCCTCAACCGTTGCCAATACTTTTCGACCTGATCGATCTTTGATTTCAATAGGTGCAATCATATATTTCCGCTGAAACTCGTTTTTATTTTTAATAGAATCCTGATATTGTTGATAGCGCATAAATGTTATTTCATCTTGCTCCTCTTTAGTAATACCTACTTCTTTGGCTACATTCTCAGCGGTTTCTATCATTGCATTCTTAGCAAATGGATCATTACCAAAGTTGTCCCATACCCAGCTTTCTTTATCAACGGTTCCGCCTGGAGCTTGCGGATTTGGATAAACAAGATGAGGTCCATTGGAACATCGATCTGCATATACAACAAGTATGTTTTTTCGAACTCCTATTTCTATATTTAATGCAGCAAATTCAACACACTTGGCACCAGTAGCGCAAGCCTGCCCAATCATTGGACCAGAAATATGATCAGCACCAATCATACCTGCAAGCCAGGGTGTGCCATAGAAAGCAGAGAGCTGAGGAATGGTTATGCCAAGGACCAGCTCATCGAAATCCTTAGGAGAAATATTATTCTCATGCAGAAACCTGTTTCCTATTTCAGCTGCAAATTTAATTGCATGCAGATTCTGGAAACTCTTTTGCCATGCAGAAAAAGGTGTACTCCAATACCCGCCATAAGGTATATATACATTTTTGAAAGTCATTATTAGCCTCCCTTTTTTTTCTTTTTTAATAAATTAATCTTGTAGAATTTATTCATAAGTCAAAACCTTGCCTCCGGTATTAAATTAATTATATAAATTTCTATCTCTAAGGATCATAGCAGATGCAAAGGACAACATTTACAACAAACTTCTTATATAAGTCTAATTATACTTCATCCCTCTTATAATAACTGTATGGAGGAGGAAGAAGTATATGGATTTTAGCTTTACTGAAGAACAAGAACTATGGCGAAGAACAGTACGTGATTTTGCTCAGAAAAAAATAAAACCCCGAGTTCGGGAAATTGACACAAATAAAAAGATCCCTGAAGAGATTATTAAAAGTATGGCACAGCTTGGATTACTTGCCCCTACAACCGCAAAAGAATACGGTGGAACTGAAGTTGATTGGACAATGACTTGTATTGCAGCAGAAGAACTCGGACGGGCAGATATCAGCCTAGCAATTCCCGTCATGTATCTTGTTGAATCAGCATGGGGGTTTATTTTTAGTCGATATGGTACCAAAGAAGCAAAAAAAGAATATTTACCAAAAATAACATCAGGTGAAGCATTTTGTGGAATAGCAGTTACAGAGCCCACTGGTGGTTCAGATATCGTAGGTGCTGCAAAAACACAAGCAGTAAAAAATGGAAACAATTGGATACTAAATGGAGAAAAAATGTTTATCAGCGGTATTAAAGAATCATCAAAATGGGGTGGTATTCATCTTACCCTTGCACGAACTGATGCATCGAAAGGACATAAGGGATTTTCCTTTTTTGCAGTTCCATTAAAGGACAATCCATGCATAGAAACAACGTTGCTAGAGGATATGGGTCGAATGGGTATTTCAACTGGTGGTTTTGTTATGAAAGATGTTCAGC
>WOR8_10004978_pt1 | contig 12847 bp, 7 predicted proteins | sample DeeMarSeWOR38_10_FD_19890 | JGI IMG/M metagenome (IMG submission 19890) | reverse complement strand
TAATCTTAAACCCGTATTGAAAGCAAATATATAAATACTTTTCATCAGCTCATTTTCTTCTAACTTTTGCAAACTTTCAAACTCGTGTTCTTGAATGAATAGTGGATTGTTCTTTGGGATTTTAGGTAACTTGATTTTGTTGAGCGGGTTATTGTCAAGGTAATCCCAAAGTATAGCTTTGTTAAATGCACTTTTTAAGGCTATTAAATAAGTCCTTGCACCTTGTTTTGTCCTCTGGTAAGTCTCAGTAAAGAATTTTTCAAGTTCTTGAATAGGGATTTTATTTAATTGGATATCTTCAAAATGTTCTTTTAATAGATTGAAAGAAACATCAACTGTTACGGCATAAGATTTAGAAAAGTTAGCTTGAACATAATTCAGATATTCATTTGAAAATTTATACAGGGATATATATTTTACCTTACTTCTGGTTTTCAATTTGTCCTTAAAATTGGATAGAAAATTTAGTGCATCTTTTTTATGCCTACATTTTGTGGATATTCGTTTAACTCGATTTTCCATTTCATCATAGTATTCTAAGTGATAAACCAAGCCACGTTTAAAGAGAAACATTTTACGCTCCACTTCTGTTTTTGATAGTGGAAAAGTGAGTATTAGGTTTACATTTAACTGAACACTTATTGAGAAAGGTTTGAATTTGAATTGAATTGAGAAAAAACCTCTTCGTCCCGAACGAAGCGCGCTAACCGGGCTGCGCTACACCCCGTATTCCCATTTTACACCATAGAAAAACTTACACTATAAAAAATAACATTATTTAGCTAAATTCGCTAAAAATCAAATTCTTTTTTGGAAAGGTTTTTGATTTCTTTCCAAATAAGGTTGGGAAGAATGAAATAACTAAAAAATTCAGATGAGGAAATCGTTATGAACAAATTATTCAGTTTTCTAATTTTTAGTCTTGCTTTACTTGTTATGAGTAGCACATTCGCCCAGGATAGGTTTGTTGCTAAAGATGCCTGGGCTTTCGGATTTGGATTCACCTATCCAATGTACGTTTCAATAAATGATGCTACATTAAATACCAGCGCATTTTACGGTGGGCATCTACTAGTTCAAAGAAATTTTTCAGAACATGTTGCCTGGAGATTTAAAGCTGCTTTTAATCATGTAGAAGCACAATATGTTGAAAATAATGGCAGCGATGAATTTGTTACAAACAATATGTTTACCGGAGATCTTGATTTCGTTTACTATTTTAATCCTTGTGAACCCTTTGAAATGTATTTAGTAGCTGGTCTAGGCCTAAACAACAACAAACCAGATAATGTTTCTTGGAGAACACCTTCTGGTAGAGATACTACTGGTTCACTTGATGGCGTATCGAATACTGCTGCACAATTTAATATTGGTGCGGGTGTCGAAATAAGGTTAAGTGAAGATTGGAGATTACGTGGTGAAGGTGTTTATCATACAACAGGTAATAGTAAAATTGATGGCAGACGAGGTACTTCTAACGGTTGGTTCGGTGGTACTTCTAATGACACCTGGGCAAGTGCCGAGATAGGTGTTCTTTACTACTTCAGTAAAGGAGAATCTTCTAATTACTGCCAGGTGTATTCTGGTTTATCTGAAGTTGATTATAACAGAATTGAGGAGATTGTAAGAAGATATCAGGTAGAACCTGCTGAATCAGTTGATTATAATAAAATTGAAGAGATGATTAAGAAAAATTGTAGTAAGCCTGTTGTTGAAGATAAATGGGTTTTATTTGGTATTAACTTCGATTTTAATAAAGCTACTCTCAGACCTGATGCATATCCGATTCTGGATAATTCAGTGGAAATTCTTCTAGAGAATCCTGAAGTTAGAGTTGAGATTCAGGGTCATACTGACCAAATAGGCACTGACGAAGCAAACGATAAAATATCTCTGGAACGTGCTGAAGCGGTTAAACAATATCTTGTGTCTAAAGGAGTTGCTCCTGAAAGACTTACGACTGTGGGGAAAGGTAAAAGAGAATTACTATTTCAAGGTCTGGACGAGCAAAGCAGGTATTACAATAGAAGAATTGAATTTCACGTTAAATAACATTTGTAATGTTACTTTACTAATATTAGAAATGGGATCTGAATTATGATCCCTTTTCTTTTATATTTCTTTTAACAATTCGTGTTCATTTTTTCTCCCCAGTTTTTTTTGTAGTTTTGATTTGTCAATAATAATTTATTAACCTTTAATTCTATCCGGAGAGATGGAGAAGGAAATGAAAATCAAAAATAAGCTTTCCTCCACGATAAAAATCGCAGGAGGTTTTTTTATATGAAGATCAAAACCAAAGCGGCAGACCGTGAAGGTTTGGACAGAATTCTCACCAGGATTACTCACGAAATTCTTGAGAAAAATAAAGGCTCAAAAAATCTTGTTCTTATGGGTATGCGTACAAGGGGTGAATTTCTTGCCAGGAGAATTCATACTAAGTTAAAAAGTATTGACGGAGCTGACCTGCCAATTGGCGTACTCGATGTTACTCTTTACCGCGATGATTTCAGAACCAGGATAAAACAACCAGAAGTCTCGGTTTCTGATATTACATTCGATATAAATGATAAACATATAATCCTTGTTGATGATGTCCTCTACACCGGTCGGACAGTCAGATCAGCAATGAATGCAATTATGGATATGGGTCGACCAGCATCAATTCAACTTTGTATACTTGTTGACCGTGGACATCGTGAACTTCCAATCAGAGCGGATTATGTTGGTAAGAATATTCCAACTTCTCAAAATGAAGAGATTAAAGTCCGAATGACAGAAGTTGATGAAGAAGACGGAATATACCTTGTTGAAGTCGATAGGAAGGATGATTGAGAATGGCATTATCTAGCAGACATTTACTGGGATTACAAGGAGTTCCGAGAGAGGATATTCAAACCATTTTAGATACAGCAAATACTTTCAGAGAAATTCTTGAACGACCAATAAAAAAAGTTCCAACACTACAGGGTAAGACAATTGTTAATTTGTTTTATGAAAGTTCAACAAGAACGCGAATTTCGTTTGAGCTTGCAGAGAAAAGACTTTCTGCTGATGCAATTAATTTTTCCGTTTCAGTGAGCAGTGTAAGTAAGGGTGAAACTTTAAAGGATACTATGAAAAATATTGAGGCGATGAAAGTTGATATGGTTGTTGTCAGGCATTCGGCTGCAGGAACTCCTTTATATCTTACAAAAATTTGTAACTCAAATATCATTAATGCTGGTGATGGAACTCATGAACACCCAACACAGGCACTACTGGATATGTATTCGATAAGGCAAAAAGTCGGTCGCCTTGAAGGACTAAAAATTTGCATCGTTGGTGATATTGCACATAGCCGGGTTGCTCTATCAAACATTTTTGGTTTGAAAACAATGGGAGCGAAAGTTTCAGTGTGTGGTCCATCAACTATGATTCCGCGAGATATCAACAACTTGGGTATTGACGTTATTTATGATATAGATGAAGCTATTCAAGAGAATGAAGTATTAAATGTGCTGAGAATACAGCTAGAAAGAAAAGCCAGAGAATATTTCCCATCCATTAGGGAATATGCGAAATATTTTGGTATTACTCAGGAAAGACTTGACAAAAATGGTAAAGATATTTTAATACTTCATCCCGGTCCAATAAACAGGGGCGTTGAGTTATCATCTGAAGTTGCCGATGGCTCAAGTCAAATCATTTTGTATCAGGTAACGAATGGAGTTGCCATAAGGATGGCAGTCTTATATTTACTTGGAACTCTAAACTAGAAGTATTTTTATGAAAATAGTTTTAAAAAATGTAGACATAATTCATCCCGGGGAGAATATCAATTTAAAAGCAACATCAGTACTTCTCACTGATGGAATGATTTCCAAATTAGGTGAACTCACTAATGATGACATTAGCGATGCGAGGGAATTTGATTATTCAGGAAAAATTCTTGTCCCCGGCCTATTTGATATTCATGTCCATTTGAGAGAACCCGGAAGAGAAGATGAAGAAACTGTAGTAACTGGTTGTAACAGTGCTGCTACCGGAGGTTTCACCGGGGTCGCTTGTATGCCAAATACCGAGCCAGCAATTGACTCAGCCGAAGTAGTTAAATTTATTAAAGAACAGGCTTCAAATCATTTAGTTGATGTTTTTCCTGTAGCTGCTGCTTCTTTAGGAAGAAAAGGTGAAATAATTTCACCAATGGCTGAGCTGATTGAAGCAGGTGTTGTTGCTTTCTCTGATGATGGTGTTGCTGTTAAAACTGCCTCAGTTCTTAGAAGAGCATTTGAATACGCAAACATGTACAACGCACCAATTATAGAACACTGTGAGGATGAATCATTAGCTGATGGTACGATGAATGAAGGAATAAATTCTACACTTCTGGGTCTTCCTGCTTTACCATCCGTAGCAGAAGATATTATTGTCAGCAGAGATATCTTAATGGCTGAATATACAGGTGGAAGAGTTCATATTGCTCATATCAGTACAAAAAACTCAGTGAATCTTGTAAGAGAAGCGAAGAAAAAAGGGATAAAAGTAACATCGGAAGTAACCCCACATCACTTTACACTCACAGATGATGCTGTAAAAACTTATGATACAAATATGAAGATGAATCCTCCGCTAAGAACTCAGGAGGATGTTATTGCTATAATTAAAGGATTAAAAGATGGAACAATTGATTGTATTGCTTCTGACCACGCACCACATTCAATTGAAGAAAAGGAATCTGAATTTCAGCTTGCACCTAATGGAATAGTCGGACTGGAAACAATTGTGGGTTTATCCTTTTCAGAATTAGTACATAAAAATAAAATTTCAATCGAAGATTTAATACGAAAACTGTCCATAAATCCTAGAAAAATTCTTAATATTCCAATCCCAAAATTCGAAGTTGGAGCTATTGCTAATTTCACAATCATTGATCCGGATTTAGTCTGGACAGTTGATATCTCGAAATTCAAAAGCAAATCAAAAAACTCCCCGTTTGACAAAAGACTGCTCACCGGTAAAGCAATCGCTGTCATTAATAGAAGAAAAATGTATTTTGATAATCAGTGGTTTGACCTTTCGGGTGCTTAGTTTTATCTAGAGCTTCTGTCCAATTTATTGTACGGGAAATCTTCATTTTTCCTTCCTTTTGAAAGAAAACCCTTGGAAATCTGTTGGCACCTCTTTTGGCTTTTTATTAGTGAAAACAATAGAGGTGATACAATGAAAAATCTAACTAAATTCTTCGCAGTAACAATACTTTTAATCCAATTATCAGGATGTGATGTTAACGAACCTGAATATGTATTTGATACTACTCCACCGGCGCCACCAACCAACGTCAGAGCTTTAAATGGAGATAACAGGGTAGATCTTTATTGGAATGAGAATAGAGAATCGGACTTAGCTGGCTACAATATTTATTACAGCGATTCATATGACGGTAAGTATTATATAATAGGTTCATCTCCAAATTGCTGTTTTGTAGATTTTGATGCGATAAACGGTGAGAAATATTTTTATGCTATTACAGCATACGATTATAATGGAAATGAAAGTGATTTAAGCAGAGATGTTGTATACTCTACTGCCAGACCTGAAGGATTTGATCAAGCAATTTTTGATTTCAGACAATTTCCAAATAATTCAGGTTATTCATTTGCATTATACTCGGTTGTTGCTTATGACAGCATTGATGTAGATTTCTTTTTTGAGATTTATGATGGTGAGTTTTACCTAGATGTTTGGAATGATACTGATATTCAGGATATGGGACCAACAAATGATATTTATGACATTCCTTTTGCTCCAACTTCGGGTTGGTCATCAACTAAGGACGCAATTGCCAAAGTAGGTCACACTTATGTAATTTGGACCTGGGATAACCATTTCGCCAAGATCAGGATCTCACAGATTACAGGTGAAAGAATGGTGTTTGACTGGGCATATCAGCTTGTTGAAGGTGAAAGACAATTAAAATCTTCAAGTCAATCACAGAACAGACAGCCACTCGAAAAACAATGGCACAGATAGACTAATGGGGCATAAGCCCCATTTCTTTTTATAGATTTATGTTTAAGTTTTAATTAAATTAGCAACAAATGAAGATTGCTTTTATATATATCGTGGTAATTTTTGTAGCAAATTCTTACAATAATCTATTCCCCCAGCATAATAACCTGCAGAAAAATCTTAACTCAACAACCAAGGTTAATACTCAGGCAATAATACTTAATAATATTGAAGAAGGTATCCTGAATAATGATATAAAAAGTATTTCCCAGTATTTCACATCACAACCATACATTAGCCTTATTAATGGTGTGAATGGTTATTATTCTTCAAACCAGGCTTATTATATTCTGGAAGACTTTTTTAATACATATAAAGTAGTTCAGTTCAAGTTTGAAGAAAAGAAAACCGAGGAAGCGGTTTCTTACGGTAAAGGATCGTACTTCTATGAAAAAAAAGGAAAAAGAGAAAAAGCACACTTATATCTTACTCTCAGTAAATACGGCAGTAAATGGTATATAACGCAAATTTCCATTAATTAATGATTAAAAAGTTTTTATCATACTTTAAAGGCGATAGAAAATATTTTGCTATCGTCTTTTTTATTTTAGCAATAATCTTTATAGTTGGTCTTGTTACCCCTGTACTTATAGATGACAAAAAGGAAAATTGGAACCAAAAGTTATCTAATAAAATAGTTACAATAGAGGAAGGAATAAAAAAACTATTTGCTGAAAAAGAAAATCAGCTGCATAAAGTTAAAAATCAAATTAAAGATGAACTTCATCATACATTAGTAACTAAAGACTATGAATATGGAAATTTAGTATCACTTGTAAATAAAGACTTGTATCAAAATTATTCTATTGAAGTTGTTGCTCCCAATGGAAAAATTATGGCTTGGAATGATTTTATTGCCATTAATCAGGAAGAAATCTTTCCGTTTGTTTATCCTTTGAATGAAGTTCATTTTTTTAATTCTCCACTTGTAACCTACCTTACAATAATTGATACAATCGCAATCCATTCGGATATTTTTTACGTTCTTATAAGTTCGCCAATCGAAAAGCACTATAGTCTTCAAAACAAGTATTACAAAGAGATAAATTTCAGTGAAGAACTGGCAAAGCAATACAACACTTTGTTTAATATTAGCTATGATCCCTACGCTCAACCTTCAAAGGATGGAAGGATTCATTCAATAGTAATAATGAATTCGGAAGACAGTAAAATTGGATTAGTAAGTTTCTTTAAACCTGCACTGAATTTTGAAGTGTCAAAAATTGAAGAAACATCTGTACGAATACAGATTTTACTTCTAATAATAGGACTTGTTTTTTTAACACTTGGTCTTAAATCTGATTTCATTTCTATTAAATTCAAAACACTGAGGTTTGGGATTCTGGTGTTCTACCTTGCCATAATAAGATTCCTCTTATACTGGTTGGGATTTCCAGTCAGATTTATTGAGGGACCTCTGGTTGATCCTTCCCATTTTTCCTCAACTTTTGCATGGGGAATTACAAAGACACCAGTAGAATTCTTTATTACTAATGTCTTTTTGTTAATTATAGCGTTCAGATTCTTTACATATATTTTATCTTACTTCAGTGAGAAAAACACGAACAGGTTTTCGATTGCAAAAATTATCATCTCACCCATATTCGCAATACTAAGTTTTTATACACTACGTGGACTTGCAGCATCAATTAAAAGTGTGGTATTCGATTCAACAATTCGATATTTCAAAGAACCTGATTTGATCCCGAGTTTTCCAATCCTGTTTATGAACTTGAATATCTTGATGTTTGGCTTAGCTTCAATTCTAGTTATTATCTCGTTCGTACTACTTGCAGGAAAATTTTCTAAACTGCAAAACGATATAAAATCTCTAACAAGGTTCGTTATCTATTTTATTCTCATCCAGATTCTTTGTCAGTTATTTTTTGCATGGCAACGAGAACCTCTTATTACACCTTTAATGTGTTTTACTTTTTTCTCTCTGATATTTTTAGTTATAGGAAATATTTCTTTTCGAAACAAAATAATTTCAAGCAATGCGGTTTATTTATCTCTAATTACCTCAGTAATTACTATATCAATGTTGAACTATTTTAATCTTGAACTGGAAAAACGATCATTGAAAGTAATTGCATATGAGGTGAATAGAGCTAACAGGGAACTTTTATCATACCTTGTAGATGAAACATTGAGGAACTCAGTAGATAATGAAAGATTAGTTTCATCTCTTTATAAATTAAATTCTAATTTTGATTCGGAGGCATTTATAACGTGGAGTAAGAGTTCACTACAGCGGGAATCATTAAGTTCAAAAATTGTAATATTTGATAGAAATTTTAATGTACTTGGCAATTTTAATGTTGACTTTGAAGAGGATGTTAATTTTCAATCATTACTGAATAGTAATAGTAGTGTCTTCGTTGATGAAATAGAATCTTCTTCGACTACTGGATTGAGCCTAGCCGGAATTGCACCGGTAAAGAAAGATAATATTATCGCTGGTTATGTTGGTGTGGCATCAAAGTTTAATATTAAAAATCTTGGTGCAGCAGAGTTCCCCGATTTTCTTGAATCAAATAAAGCAGCTCTAGGTTCTGCAATAGATTTGAATCAGGTAAAAATATTCGAATTCAGTGACGGAAAAATTAACCAGGTAAGGGGCAATATCTTTCCTTCCAAAGAGCAGAATGAAGAGATCCAAAATACTGAATTAACTCCGGATAACGATGCCTGGATAAATCTTTCACTATTCGGGGAAAACTATATTACCTATATATCCAAAACTAACCGTGATGGTTTAGTAAAAACAACAGTAGTAGCAATTAGAGATAAAGAAATTGCCTGGAGCCTCTATAATTTTTTCAAAATCTTTATAATACATTCTATCTTCGTATTACTTTTTGTTACGTTATTAATTGCTTTTAGGTTTCTCAAATTCAGGTATTCATTCAGGACAAAACTTCTGGTTGCATTTTTACTAATCTCAATTATCCCGATAGTAGCACTTGCAATTTATAACAGGGAAGTTGTGCATGAAAGAACCAGCAATGCAATTTTTAACGAGTTGAGTAAACGTTCGGAATATCTGGAGAATCATGTCAGAGCCCAAAAATATAAACATCCCGAAAGGGATATTCTTACGGCATTCAATAATGCAGGTAATGAATTAAAAATAGCGTTTAATGTTTATGTAAACTCTGATCGAATTTATAGTTCGAGAAAGGAATATTATGATAACGGATTGATTCCAACCAAATTAAAGTCTGATGCTCATTATAATTTGAACTACTTAAGTTACAGGGAATTTCTTACTAAAGAATTTATTAATAACTATGAATATGATGCATACTACAGGAAGATTAATATTGACAATAAAAATTTTATCATAGGTGTAAATGATGCTTTCAACAAAATAGAATTATCCTATTCTCCGGTCGATGCTGATGTATTTTTGTTTGGTGTTTACTCTTTCGCTGTAATCATTATTACGCTGCTTAGCACTCTCTTTGCAAATCAGATTTCTTCACCTATCAGACAGTTAACAAAAGCTACAAACACAGTTGCACAGGGTGATTTAAGTGTGAAATTACAAAATAAAGAAAAGGGGGAACTAAAAGAGTTATTTGATGGATTTAATGCCATGACGAGCGAACTACAAAAAAATCAGAACGATATTGCAGAACTTGAACGAGAGAACGCTTGGAAAGAGATGGCCAAGCAAGTAGCTCACGAAATTAAAAATCCTCTAACACCGATGAAACTTTCGGTTCAGCAGCTAGTTGCTGCATTCAATGATAAGAAGACGGATTTTGGAGAGACTCTCAAAAGTCTATCTCAGGCAATACTTAATCAAATAGAAAATCTTAGCCTTATCGCTTCCGAATTTTCTTCGTTCGCTAAAATGCCAAGCCTTAAGTTTGAGGAGTTCGATCTGGTTTCAGTAATAAAAGATACTGTAAATCTTTTTGGAGACGAGGGTGCTGAAATTATATTTCAAAGTGATGAGGAAAATGTGATTGTTGAATCGGATATATCCCAGATGCGTCGGATGTTCATTAATCTCATCAGAAATTCCCTACAAGCTACGGCCGATGTCATAAGAATCAATTTATCAATTGAAAACGAATTTTCTGTTATAACTATTACTGATAACGGGAAAGGTATCTCTCCTGAAAATCAAAATAAGGTTTTCGAAGCCAATTTTACTACGAAAGAGAAAGGACTTGGTTTAGGACTGAAATTGATTAAAAGATTTCTTGAAAATACAGATGGAGAGATAATCCTTATTTCATCTGATATTCAAGAGACTATTTTCAGAATAAAAACACCAATCAAAATTTCAATGCGCAAAGCTTAGAATGCCCGAACTTACACCGCATCAGGGAAGGGCACTAAATATTGGTAGCTCTATCTCGCTGACAGCAAATGCTGGTTCGGGAAAAACATTTGTACTTGCCCAGCGTTATCTCAATATCATTCTGTTTACAGAGACACCTTTGAGTCAGATTGCTGCCATTACTTTTACAGAGAAAGCAGCAGGAGAACTCTTTACACGAATTTCGAATGAGCTGAACAGACAATCTAAATCTTCAGCAGACAACAACTTTAAGCGACGAATAGAAAATATCCGAAAACAACTTGTATCGGCAAAGATATCCACGATACATTCATTCTGCATTGACCTGTTGAAAGAATTTCCAGTTGAAGCGTCATTAGATGCTAATTTTATTCCGATCAGTGAACAAAAGAGTAATGAATTAATTAATCTTAGTATTGAAGGCAGTTTTAGTGAAATGCTAAATAATTCTGTGGAGCAATCCGATGTAAAACTTCTAGTACGATTATTAGGTTCTAAATCTACCCTGGTTAAACAACTGGCTGCACTAATAAAAAAGAGAAAAAATGTCCTGTCATTAATCAATGAACTTTATTCCGGTGGTGTATCTGAAATAGCGAAGCATTTCTTTTCGAGATTCCAATCAGGTTTCAGTGAAATATTCGGAAAAGATATCCCAATCATACTTTCGGATATTCGAATTATAAACAATAAAGTCTTTGATATTAAAGCCACAAACGCTCTTGCGCTTGAAATAGAGAAAGACTTGGCTGAATTCATTAACAATACTAATTCAAACGACATATTACAGAAGCTGATAATGTTGCGGGATAAGATTCTTACAAAACATGGAAAAGTAAGAAAAATCTCATATCTATCTTCAACAAACAGGGAAGAAGTTCAAAAATCAATCGATCGTGTAGAAATATTTTTCAAATTCCTAAATGAAATAGTCTATAATAAAAATCATGAGTCAGTTGAACGTGAATTAGCTAGGTATGGTTTAGTCCTGATTAGTGTTTTTAAACGTGTTCTTAGGACTTTTGAAAGTAAAAAATCTGATCTTGGTGTGCTGGATTTTGAAGATATTCTGATAAAAACCAAAGAACTACTCAATGTTAAATCAATTAAAGAAGCTTTAGCTGGTAAATATAAATATCTTCTTGTAGATGAATACCAGGATACAAATGAAATTCAATATGAAATATTTATGCCGCTTTTAGAGGATTTGAGAAAAGGAAATCTTTTCATTGTAGGTGATGAAAAACAGAGTATCTATCGCTTCCGGGATGCCGATTTGCAGGTCTTTAACAAAACCAAATCAGATATTCAAAAATTATACGGTGAAGATTCTTTATTAACTCTTCCCGATAGTTTTCGAATGTCACCTGCAGTTTGCTTTTTTGTTAATTCATTATTCAATGAACTCTTTAAAGAATCACGGTCGCTATATAATGAAGTAACTCCCTCCAATCTTGTTTGTGCCCGTACAGATAAATTTTTTGGTGGCATAGAATTTTTAATTACCGATGGTGAAGAACAAAATGAAGCTGAACTGGTTTCAAGAAGAATAATTCAATTGAAAATTAATAACTCAGATCGTATTAAAAAGTGGAGTGATATTGCTGTACTGGTTAGAAAAAGAGTGACATTTTTAGAACTTCAGAAAGAATTTATCAAAAATCATATTCCTTTTGTAATTGTTGGTGGAACCGGCTTCTATCAGCAACAGAGCATTAGTGATATTTACAACTACTTTGCTTTCTTACTAAATCAAAAAGATGATGCTGCGTTGATAGGTACACTTCGCTCTCCATTCTTTAATATTTCCGATGCTAATATCCTTGCACTGTCTTCATTTGATGGGGACAGCTATTGGGAAAAACTTAAATCAGCATCAAATGCTGAAAATCTGGAATGGTTAAAAACATGCAGAGTTCTTGAAGAAAATAAGATGCTCTCTTGTAGAGACAATATTTCTGTACTACTGAGAAAAATTTTAACAGAATCAAGTTTCATTTCAACAATCTCTTCAAGAATAAACGGAATACAGGAAGTCTCTAATATTAATAAACTCATCGCTCTTACCAATGAATTTTTTGTCGAAGAATTCAACACACTTTATGATTATGTGTCATTTCTTAAAAATTCAATAGAAAAAACCGAAGATGAAGCACAAGCAGGAATTGAAACCGAAAATGACGGAGTAAATATTTTAACAATCCATCAGGCTAAGGGATTGGAGTTTTTGGCAATCTTCTTATATAAATGTAATGACTATACTCCGGTGAATAAAGTGAAATCCAGGCATTTTATTGTGGATAAAAATTATGGACTTCTCACCAAAGTTCCTTTTAATGAAAATTATTTTGGAGTTTACGAGCCAGCACCCATTGTTGGTCTGTACAATTTGGTTGAGTCAAAAAAAGATATCGCTGAATTGAAACGACTACTTTACGTGGGTATGACAAGAGCTAGAGATTTTCTTTTTATTTCTCT
>WOR8_10004974_pt1 | contig 12851 bp, 12 predicted proteins | sample DeeMarSeWOR38_10_FD_19890 | JGI IMG/M metagenome (IMG submission 19890) | reverse complement strand
CTTTATAAATAGCATTAAATCACTTTGATTTCCCTATATCCGCTTGGAGGATCTATGCTGGTTTCTGGAATTCAAAATCCCGCTTCCCGAAATAACAGCGGGGTTTTTGTTCGCCTACTGGCGCCCTCCCGAGGCTTATCTTGATGAGGGGGTCAGGAGCGCCATCTCAACATTTTCCAGGGTTCACAATATTAAAGAAGGGCTAGAGCGCTTAAGGACTGACATATCCACCGGTCTTTGGTATGAGCGATATGGTTATCTGCTTGAGAAAACTGAATTTGATTATGGATATCGAGTAGTTGTTTCATATAAAGTGACAGCCTAACTATCCACTGGTGCTGATGCAAAGGGCCGCGTCGCCCCTGTGCAGCTAGTCGGCCAATGGGCGTAAAATAACCGAAAGAAAAGCGATAAGGAAGGTTTGATGCGAACTCTAATCATCTATTTTGTTAAGGGGGTATAAATGCCAAAAAAAACGAGGGACACAAAGAAAGATGTTAAGAAGAAGCCAGCCAAATCTCCAAAGGAAAAGAGAAGAGAAAAGAGGGAGAAGAAGTCCCATCAATAGAGATTAAACGAAGAAAGTGGCTTCAAGTTAAAGTATAAAGTCTAAAAGGTTTAAGGTTTAGGTTGGGGTCGCCCATTAAAGGATTTGTTGAAGCCACCAAGGAAAGGCTTGGTTTAAGAGCAAAAGGGCGCAAAGTGTTTCGGAGTAATGAAGCCTATGAACTTCGGGAACCAGCTGTGCCTTATGCCGAAGGTTCGGCTAAGGAGACAACGGGGTGACAGTTCAATTGCCAATCATCGACTTCTCGCTGGAGCAGAGAGAATTGTGGGACCACGTCTGCAATCTGTGGGCGATATCCAAAGAGCGAGATGAAGGCCAAATCCGCGCAACTCTCCATCCTCGATATGTCGGCTGGGATATGAACTCCGCCCTCCCGCATGACCAGGAAGCTGCAGCACAATCGGTCTTGGGTGATTCTCCGACCCTATGCGAATATGATCTCCATCCCTGAAGTGTTCAGATATACGCGGGTCACATCGGAGTCGTCCACTATTCCTATTCCGCTGCGCTTCATAGTCACCAGTGAGCTTTACGTTATCTTGCCAATGCTCCCATTCATACAGAATCTTTCTCTCTTGACACACATTATCATGTTGATATATTATAGCTATTTATTTCAACATAAAAGGAGTATATCATGCGCACTATACAAATGACCCTTGATGACGATCTGGTAAAAAAGGTCGACGCTATAGCTAAGGAGCTTCAAACAACGCGCTCTGCGTTTACCCGAGAAGCATTGCGAGAGGCAGTCCAACAGTACAACGTTCGCCGGCTGGAATTGAAGCACCGCAAAGGTTATGCGGTTCATCCTGTCAATGAAGAAGAGTTTAGCGTTTGGGAAAAAGAACAAAATTGGGGGGATGAATGAAGAGGGGTGAAATTAGATGGTACAAATTCAAAGCACCTGGCAAGAAGCGGCCGGTGTTAATTTTAACCCGCGATTCTATACTGGGGTATCTTGGGGAGGTCACTGTGGCCCCTATAACCACGACTGTTAGGGATATACCTAGCGAAGTATTCCTCTCAAAACATGACGGGATGTCAAAGGACTGCGCAATAAACTTAGATCACATTCAAACGGCATCAAAAGGAAAGATTGGATCCTTAATAACAACCCTTTCTGCAGATAATTTAGAAAAGGTGAGTGCGGCTATAGAATTTGTCCTGAATTTATAAAAGCTCTCTTTCTGATCCCCGGTCTTCTTCGAGCTTTAGAGATTCAGGATAATATTAGTGATGTATTGATGAAAGAATGGGACTCAATTCCAAACTGGAGCAAATGGGCCATTGAAAAACATATTGCAATTTTAGGTCAGATGATTGAAGTTTTTGAAACATTCAAAGAATCTGGCAAATAAAACCAATTTAATAAAAACCTTGAAAGGGCGAACATGACGGAAAATAGATGGCGACTGGATGGGAAACGGGCTCTGGTAACCGGTGGGACAAAAGGCATCGGGTTTGCAATTGCAGATGAAATTTTAAAACTCGGCGGCAACGTCTTTATCGTGGCTCGCAATGCCGATGCGGTTTCTGAATGCATCAATAAATGGCAGAAGCAAGATTATAGCGTTCTGGGCACCGCCGCGGATATCTCCCAATCGGCAGACCGAAAAAACCTGTTTGCAGAGATCTCGCAGCACTGGGACAGCCTGGATATTTTAGTCAACAATGTCGGCACCAACATCAGAAAAAAAGCCGTTGATTATGCTGAAGACGAATACGAAACCGTCATGTCGACGAATTTGTATGCCGCCTTTAATACCTGCCAGTTGGCCTATCCGATGCTGCAAAAATCTCCGCTGGCTACCGTGGTAAACATGGCCTCCGTAGCGGGATTGACGCATTTGCGCACGGGAGCACCTTACGGCATGAGCAAAGCGGCCCTGACACAGCTGACCCGCAACCTGGCCGTTGAGTGGGCGAATGACGGGATCCGGGTAAACGCGGTGGCACCCTGGTACACGCGGACACCGCTGGTCGAGCAGGTGTTGTCGGATAAGGACTATCACACCGCCGTAATCGATCGAACCCCCATGGGCCGAATTGCAGAAGCCGAAGAGGTGGCAACCGTGGTCGCCTTTTTGTGCATGCCGGCGGCATCTTATATAACCGGCCAGTGTATCGGTGTGGACGGCGGCTTTTTAATCAATGGATTCTGATACTGTTCGGAGCTGTAAAAATCTACGCGACGAAATATCGGCTGTGCAACAGTGGTTTTAAGCTGAATTGAGAAAGATACCCGAAATCACTATCGAAAAATTAATCGAGAGGTATGCGGTGTTGCTTTTGGACGCCTATGGCGTCCTGATCGATATGTCCGGGGCGCTTCCCGGGGCAATCGAGCTGATCTCCTTGTTAAATCGAACGAAAAAACCCTATTTCATAATGACCAACGACGCATCGCGACTGGCGGAGACGAGTGCCAAACATTACCGGGATTTCGGCCTTCAGATCAGTCCGGATCGCATTATTACCTCCGGCACTCTTCTGCAAACCTACTTCGAGCAAAACCGACTCACGGGGGCTCGATGCATCGTGCTGGGACCGGAAGACAGCGTTCGGTATGTCGAGTTATCCGGCGGCAATGTGGTATCTCCCGGGGAAGACTTCGAGGTCTTGGTGATTGGTGACGAAGAGGGTTATCCCTTTCTGGAAACAGTGGATACCGTGCTCACAACATTATTCCAAAAACTTGATCGTCAGGAAACCGTGCACCTGGTGCTGCCCAACCCGGACATGATCTATCCCAAATCAGATAAGGATTTCGGCATTGCCAGCGGGAGTGTTGCAATAATGCTTGAGGCGGCCCTGGAATCACGCTATAAACATCATAGAAACCTGTGCTTCGAACGGCTTGGTAAACCCCATCGCGCCATTTTCCAGGAAGCACTGCGCCGAAGCGGCACCATGAATATGGTCATCATCGGCGACCAACTCGAAACAGATATTCGAGGTGCGATCGATTTCGGAATCGATTCGGTGCTGGTCGCCACCGGTTTGGCCCAAGCGCCTATTGAAGACATACCTGAAAATTGTCGCCCGACGTATTATATGCAAAACCTATAACCAAAACATGATAAATAATTTTTCTTTGCCTCGGATTAATTGGCATCTCAAATTATCGGCTGTTTTTTCGATAAAAAACAATGAAAAACTATTTAAGAAAAGGTTGGGTTAAGCATGATAATCGAAAATGACGACTTAAACTACAAGCGCACCCTGGACCTGAAATTTGATCCATTTTCATCAGATACGGACCTCAGTTTCCTGTATGAATACGAATCCCTTGAGCAATGTTTTGCGATGCTCGTTAATTTGATTCAAAGCAGGGAAATTATTGTCATCGTCATCGGAGAGGATGGTGCTGGAAAAACGATGCTGTTAACCCGATACCTGGCATCGTCTAAAGCTGGCTGGAAAAAATCACGAATTCGAATCCACCCGGTGGCCGAAAAAATTCAACCGGATCTATTTAAGGAAATGGATAGCTATCCTGCCTATGTATTGAAAGATTCCCGTGATCCGATTATCATGATCGACGATGCCCATACGCTTGACAGACCGCAAATGCAATTTTTGCTGCAGAACGCAACGTCTTCAGACAATTCAAAAAAAGTGAAACGCTTTGTACTCTTTGGGAGTCCCGCCTTAAACGAAATGCTTTCAGATCTTGCAGACTCAATGCACACAAACACTGCGATTAGCAAAATTTTCTTGCCCCCCCTGACAAGAGATGAAACCGCCGGCTATCTAAATTACAGACTTGCCGTTGCCGGTTATGATGGGAAAAGCGCGTTTCCGGCTTCAGCAGTCAAGCAAATACATCGTTCATCAGAAGGCCTGCCGGGTCGAATTAATGCAGTTGCCACTGAATGGCTCAAAAATAAATACTCCGGTAGCAAAAAAGGCTTCGGGGTTTTTCGGCAAATTATGAATCAACCACGTACACTCGGCCGGGTCGCTACCGGCTGCGCCCTCGTCGCAATAGTTTTGGCAGGCCTGTATTATTACTTGGCTGTTTCGAGGCCACAACCGGATACTGAGCCTTATCAGGCTAAAATTATTCGTAAGAAAATAATGCCGACCGGCCACCTAGGACAAACGCTGCCGGCTGTAACCAAAACCGAAGCACTCATCAAAGAAACCCAGGGTTCTCAAAGCTCTGAAGCCGTAAAGGAAAAAACGTTTCCACCGGCCGAAACACTTGAAGAAGAAACAATTGCGCTTGCACAAAAACCTTCGATACCCGCTTTGCCGGTAAGTTTGCCGGAAGATAATTTAAAGGCTGAACCGGTTACAGATAAAAAAGACATCGGTGCAATATCGGCCCAAGAGCAGGAATCACAGGAATATCGGTCTGTGGCAGGAAAAATTCATCGAGAAAACTGGCTGCTCACCCAGAATTCCGCCTATTACACCATCCAGATACTGGGCGTGCGCAGTGAAAAACGACTGCAAAATTTCGTTGAAGAAAATATACTATCAAAAGAACATCATATTGCCTATTATCAGACCAATTATAAAGGTAAAGACTGGTATCCGTTGCTTTATGGGGTTTATGCCACCAAAGCCGAGGCGTCTTCGGCAATGAAGGAGCTGCCGCCATCGGTACAAAAAGCCTCACCCTGGATTCGGCGAATGTCTTCCGTGCATCGGGCCATCCAGAGTCAATCGACAAAGAAACCCAAGTGACGCCGAGCAATGTGTTGCTCGAATCGTGCATTTTAGGAGTATAATATAATGAATACCATGACCGCGCTTGTCCTCATCGTCGCGATTGCAACCTTTGGCGGATTATACAGAGCCCGGCTCAAGGTGAATTCTCAAAAAACAGATAAAGAACTCGAAGATCTTTCAGGTCGCGTTTCGCGCCTGGAAGACCGAATCGCCAATTTGGAAACACTTGTTTTGGAAAAAGAAAAATCAAAGCAATTTTCTGATTTGTAAACATCCGCGTCGACCGTTGCATAAAAATCAACAACCCGCAACCTGATATCAGAGAAATCAAAGAGGGTAAGGAGGAAAACGATGCGCTCCAGTAAACTTGTTTATGGTCTGTGCCTGATGTGCTTTCTGTTCACCGCTTGTGTTTCCAGGGACTCGTATGAAAAACTTGAGGCCACGCTGGCCGATTCCCGGGCTCAACTTGAACAAAAAAACAGCCAAATTAACGAATTGAATTCAAAACTGAAGCATCTCGAGGAAGCGTTGCGGCAATCCGAAGAAAACCGGAAACAACTTCAGCAAGATCTCTCAGGGCTTCAAGCGCATACCAGTGAACTGGAAAATACCAATTTACAGCTTAGTCAGCGTTTGACCGGATTGGGAATTGAACTGGAGAAAAAAGACACGCTGGTTTTACAAAAAGAAGATGTGATCAAACAACACTATGACTCCAAACGTGCGCTGGAAACCAAATTACAGGCCTTACAGTCACAAATTGATCAACGCGAGCAGAAAATAAAAAACCAGGAGGCTACGCTGGCAGCCCTTGAAAATACAAAGAGCCGGATCGAATCCAAAATAAAACAGCTCGAATCTCAACTCGAATTCCGGGAAACACGCATAAATGAGCAGGACAGAAAGATTAAAGATTTGCAAAACACCAAACGCCAAATCGAAACCGATTTGAAAAAACAGATCAAGTCCCATCAAATCAAATTAGAAGAGATGGAAGGAAAGCTTAAAGTGACATTTATCGATAAAATCCTGTTTGATTCCGGCAGCGTTCGTATCAATAGAAATGGTCAAGAGCTATTGTTAACCCTTGGGCAAGCTTTCAGAGATAATCAAAATCAGGACATCATTATTCAGGGACACACCGATAACGTGGAGATCGGTCCGGATTTGCGCAAATTCTATCCCACGAATTGGGAATTGTCCGCGAGCCGGTCTACAACGGTTTTGCGCTATCTGATAGAAAATGCCGGAATCGCACCCGAACGCTTTGTGGCCTCCGCCTATAGCCACTATAAACCGGTGGCATCCAATCAATCGGAAGAGGGACGCAAACAAAACCGCAGGATTGAAATCATCCTGGTTCCAGAACGTTGATGGTCATCGAACACGTTTAACATGAATCTATCTGAATTTATTGAAAACAAAGATATTATTCTACTGGATGGTGCCATGGGCACGCAACTGGCGATTTCGGGCCTGGAGATGGGCGGACACAATAATGTTACTCATCCCCAGAAAGTTTTGGATATTCACCGAGAATATGCGGATTGCGGCTGTGACATTTTGATAACCAATACACTCACAATGAATAGAATCTACATCGATACCCACCAATTGGGCATTCCTGTAGAGGATGTGAACATCGAAGGCGCCCGGCTCGCCAAATCTGCTGCCGGTAGCCAGAAATATATTCTGGGTGATATGAGCTCAACTGGAAAATTGCTCGCGCCTTACGGGGATCTTGCCGAAGAAGATGCATATCAGGCTTTTTTCGAACAGGCTTCAGCGTTGGCCAAAGGGGGCGTGGATGGCTTCATCGTAGAAACAATGATTGACTTAAGAGAAGCTTTATGCGCCCTGCAGGCGTGCAAGGCTGCGGCTCCACTGCCCATTGTGGCCTCGATGGCCTTTGCGGGTTCGCACAACGGCGGGGATACCGTTATGGGCAATTCGGCCCGGGAATGTGCCAAAGCTTTAACCCGGGAAGGCGTGGTGGCAATTGGCGCAAATTGCGGTGATCTTGGCCCGAGCCAGATGGCATCGGTTATCACGGCGCTTGGAAAAGAAACATCGTTACCGATACTGTCAATGCCCAATGCCGGCACGCCAAAATTAATTGACAATCAAACCGTCTTTGATTTATCACCCGAAGACTTTGCCACGGGTTTAGATGACTGTATCCGGGCGGGAGCGCGCCTCGTAGGAGGGTGTTGCGGCACGACGCCGGCCCATATTCGGGCCCTTAAAAAAATCCTGTAGACGAGACTCATCGTTTATCCTGTATTTTAATCGGTTTCTTCGCTTCAGATTTCTTTGTTGAAATAACCTGGCACCCTTAGAGATGAAAAACCTAGTAATAAGACCTTACCGCAACGAAGATGAACAGAGGGTTATCGACTTGTGGTTTGCATGTCGACTGGTGGTGCCGGCCAACAACCCCAAACGAGATATCGAGCGCAAGCTTCTTGTCAATCCAGAATTGTTTCTCGTGGGTTTCTTACACAAACAGATTGTCGCCACGTGTATGGCAGGCTACGAGGGACACAGGGGTTGGATTAATTATCTGGCGGTTTCCCCGGATCACCGGCGTCAAGGCTTTGCCACACTGATGATGAAGGAAGCGACTAAGCGGTTAAAATCTGCCGGCTGTCCAAAAATAAATATACAGATTCGTGCAACCAACAAGACGGTAATCGCATTTTATGAACGTATGGGTTTCACAAACGATGATGTCCTGAGTATGGGAAAACGACTGAAACCTGACCCGCCTTTTGTCTCTTCGACAAACAGATAGTTGAATCAGAGAAAATTATAATCTTTTATAGTTGCGGTAATATCGTAAAACGCGTTGAACGTATTGTTCGGTCTCTCTGTAGGGCGGGATGGTTTTATTGTAATTATCCACGGTGGTAGGACCGGCATTATAAGCCGCAAGCGATAAGGCTAACTTTCCTTCAAAGCGGTCATAAAGATATCTGAAATAACGCGTACCCCCCATAATGTTTTCTTCCGGATCAAATGGATTCTGGATATCCAGATGCTGAAAATTTTCAGGCATAATTTGCATCAATCCCATGGCTCCTTTTTTAGAAACCGCACGCGGATCAAAATCTGACTCTGCCTTAATAATTGCCTTGACCAGCCGATAATCAACGCCATAACGCTCTGATGCAGTGGTGATCAGTTCATCATATTCATCCGTAGAATGAAAGGTTGCGGAATTAAAACGCTTTTCCCGGATATAGACTTTATAATCACGATCGGAGGCGGTGGGTGTGTTGGTGAAATGCATAACACCATTTTCGTCGATATACATATAGATATCGGCGTTGACGGTAAGTGGCATTGAAAATAGAACAACAATTGTAAAAACGACAAAAAACCGAAATGATGAAATTACATACCGGCGCTTCATAGTCTCTGGCGTATCCCCGAAATCTAATCTAAAATTGGTAAATGCCCCCCCGACCCTGTATCTTTTTCTATTCACGCACGTATACTAAATACTACCTCACTTTTGAGTTAAAAACAAGCAAATTATAGTTATTTTTAATGATTTTAGCGTGTTAAAGAAAAAACCCACAATATTTTGTATGGCCTGGAGAAGTAAAACTCAACACCGTGTAGTACCTATCGCCACTGAAGTAATTATCGGTCAAAGGAAAAATAACTTAAATCCATTAGAATTTAGAATAGGGTGAGTTGTTGTTCAGTCTTGTTTTTTTTCTTTTTTTTCTGGGGGCTTTGATATTTTTTGAGGCGGCCTTCGATATCGGCCACAAAGGGCGACAGGCGGCGTGATTCGACACGGCCGTATATTCGTCGTTTTGAGGCACCCGTCAGATATAGACGTTGCATGGCACGGGTCATGGCCACATAAAACAGTCTTCGTTCTTCCTTTATATCCGTAGCATCATCAGGCGAACGCTGCAGCGGGATGTAATCCTGCTCGCAACCGGAAATAAAAACTACCGGAAATTCAAGGCCTTTGGCGGCATGCAGGGTCATCAGTGAAACTTTTTCAGCCTTGGATACAAAGGCATCCGTATCTGTATGCAGGGCCACGTGGCTAAAAAAATCGGCGGTACTGCTGCCAAAACGCTTGGAAAATTCCACCAAATTATCCAGGCCTTCACGCGATGCCATATTGTTTTGGTAGGCGGTGATCCAGTTACTATGCTGAGCCAAGTATAGAAGCTTTTGGGCGACCGTCATGCCGGCGACCTTCTTTTTTAGAGCTTGCAGGTGATCCGAAAAATCGTTGAGCATCTGCTGAAAGGATGGCCTTAATCCCGCTATTGGAAATCGTTTGGCCTGTCTGAGGCCGTCTGCCAATGAAAATTGTTTCTCATAGCACCAAAGCTTGAAATCCGACATTGTCTTCTTTCCGATAGCGGGAATCGAAAACAGGAGAGCTTTTTCATGATCCCCATAGCCTGCGCACCCTGAAACCACTCTCAAAAAGGAAAGAATTTCAGGCAAACCCTGATGACGTAACGTGTTTTCTCTGCTGGCGATTTGGCATGGAATACCGGATTTCTCAAATATATCGGCGATAACCCGATGTTGATCGTGGGTTCGATATAACACCGCAAAATCCGAGTAGCTCCGCGCCGACGAAAGATTGGCATCATCGATCGTGCCGGTATCGATGGAATGAAATCCGGTACCTCCGACCTGTTTTTCAATGATTCGTGCAATCGTTTCGGCTTCTGCTTTTTCATTGGCGAGTTCAATAATGCTGATGGTTTTGACGCCATCTATTTGCGAGTAGGTTCGCAGCCCGTTGATCTGTGGATGCTGTTTTTTGATGACCTGGTATGAGGCGTCCAGGATTGTTCCGGTTGATCGGTAATTGCGTGTCAGACGAATAACCTCGGCGCGGGGATAATCTTTGACAAACTGTTTAAAATACATGAAATCCGAACCTCTAAACCCATAAATAGATTGGTCCGGATCACCGATAACACAAATATCCGGGGTCAGATGCTGTGGCGGCGCCAGCGCCCGAATGATGCGATACTGTCCCTGATTCAAATCCTGATATTCATCCACAAACAGGTGCTGGAAAGTATTCCGGTAATGTTCGCATATATCTATGTCGGTTTCGAAAAGACGGACGACCTTATAAATCAGATCTTCATAATCATTTAAACCTTGAATCGCCAAAAGCTGTTGATAAGTGTAGTAGACTTCACCAAACTGGTCATCTTCCGGTTCATCGGTTTCGTATTGGGCAACCTCATCCGGGCCGCGTAAGTGCTGTTTGGCGGCAATAATTCTATCTATAATCTCCCGTGGTTTTAATGAAATCGGGGTTCCTTTTTGTTTCAAGAATCTCAGCGCTTCGGAAACCAAATATCTACGGCCGTCTTCATCGATAATGGATTCTTCCTTTTGTGGGTCCAGATCATTCAATATTTTGAAACACAGGCCGTGGAAGGTAGCTACCAGTGGAATTTGAAAGGCATCACCCAACAGGCGCCGAAGTCGCAGCTGCATTTCCTCGGCTGCCTTATTGGTAAACGTGACGGCCAGGATATTTTGAAATGGTACCCCATGGTGCCGTATAAGATATGCGATGCGGTGCGTCAGGGTAAGGGTTTTGCCGGTGCCCGGTCCGGCGACAATCAGCAGGGGACCGGCCGGATGTTGAACGGCACGGCGCTGTTCTTTGTTGAGTCGATCTAAAATGTTTCGGGGTGTTGCTGCCTCGTGGTGCTCTTCTGGATCCAGATAAAGATTCGGCTTCTTTATGGGGCTCTTTTTTTCGCTCGGCTGCGGTTTTTTCTGCTTTGCTTTTTCAGAAGACTCCTCCGGCGTTGGAATGGTAAATAATGGTTTTTGGCCGATAATTTGTTCGCGTTCTTGAGCGCTAAATATTTTCACCTGTCCATATTGCCCGTCGTACCCTGGAAGGACGTCTATCTTATTGTTCCGCATACGACGAACGGCCTCCCCCAGCAGCGGTATGCCGGCCGCCTCAATGGCTTGTGGTTGCAGATGGTGCAGGATATTAAATTCAGATCCCAGTCGTTGAATGGCCGTGGCGTAGGCGTGCGCGACTTTTTTACTTTTCGGGCCCGCCCGTAAAATTTCTGAAAAAATATCGAGCAACGGAATGACGCTGTAATAGGGATGATATTTTTGCGGTTTTCGTCCTTTTTCTCGATCCGCCAATTCTTCAACCCGGTAAAGTACACCAAGGGTTAACGCTTTGCCACATTGCGGGCACTTGCCACCATGTTCAATGGTTTTGGGGGGCCACAAACGAACCTCGCAGTTTCGATGGCCATCCAGATGATATTTACCTTCCTCCGGGTAAAATTCAAAAGTTCCCAGGAATTGATCGGGGTCACCGGATTGGATGGCGGATCGGATGCTATTGTATGACAGCTCGGTATTAAAATAATTTGCTTCCCGCCCGATATTTGCCGGAGAGTGAGCATCGGAATTGGAGACCAGTGTCAATCCGTCCAGCCCGGAAACACGCCAATTCATCGGGGGATCGGATGACAATCCGGTTTCCACTGCAAAAATATGGGGGGTGAGATCTTCAAAGCATTCAGCAACGGAATCAAAGCCGGATTTTGATCCCAGCATTGAAAACCAGGGGGTCCATATATGGGCTGGAATTAAACATGCCTGATCCGATATTTCTAGGCTTATTTCAAGAAGATCACGGGCATCCAGTCCCAGAATGGGTCTGCCGTCGGATTTGATGTTTCCGATTTTATCCAGTCTGGCGGAAAATTTCTCGGCGACTTCCAGGCTGGGTGCCAAAACCAGATTATGGTTTTTGCGGGTTTTTCCGTCCTTCTTGTAAATGTTGCTGATTTCAGTGGCCAGTAGAAACCGAACTGAACCCCTGCAGGACGCCGGAACCCTTTGATCACATAGTTTTGCGAATTCATCTCTAAGTTTGAACAATCCCGGTTCAGCCGGACACAGTTTGGTTTTAATTTCCGAAAACCATCGCGGATATGTAAAATCACCGGTGCCGACGACGGTAATCCCCTTGCATTGCGCGGCAATATACAAATTTTCGAAATCAAGGTTTTTGGCCGTGGCCCTCGAAAACTTTGAATGTATATGCAAATCGGCAATAAATTTCATGGTTCAATACCAGCTGCGAAATAACCGAAACACTCTGGTGATCTTTTTATTCGGCATAATACCGACGGCTAAAGGATATAGCCGGTTAGCCCGTTTTGTCCGTTGCGGGTAAAAGGAAATTCTTCAATGAATCGGTCAGTTATTAAGCATATCGTTTTTACTTTTTAACCGGCCAACAGGTCAACAGGCAAACTGGAAAACCTTCGCTTGCATATCATGTTTATTTATTTTTTTTAACAAGAAAATATGCTTGTAACCAACGAATAAACACGCTATATATTAATTATTAGTTAATAAAACTACTATATATGGTATTTTGCTAGCTTTTTCTCGAAATTGCATTTTTGACGAATGGGTATTTTATCCTCCTCTGTTTCCATTACACGTTATCAAGTTAAAGGTCATCTCAAGGCACCCATACTTGAAATGGTGGCCAATGGACTTAAAAAAAATGCAATCACAGAAATTGATGAGGATGCAT
>WOR8_10009600_pt1 | contig 12861 bp, 10 predicted proteins | sample DeeMarSeWOR38_10_FD_19890 | JGI IMG/M metagenome (IMG submission 19890) | reverse complement strand
TCTGCGGCTGTGGGTATGTATGGCCCTGGCAAAAAGCTCTTTTCCCGTTCCGCTTTCCCCCTGCAGCAGAACGGTGCTGTCTGTCGGCGCGACTCTACGAATTTCGTCAAAAACCTTTAAGAGCGAGTGATCCTCACCGATAATGTTGCTGAAATCGAATTGTTCAAACAGCTGTTTGCGCAGGGCGAGATTTTCTTCTTTCAGCCGTTTATTTTCGATCGCTTTTTCAACCGCCATAACGAGTTCATCATCGGTAAACGGTTTGGCCAGATAATCAAAGGCTCCCAGCTTCATGGCCTGGACCGCATTGCTAACCGTGGAATATCCGGTCATCACGATAACATAAACCCCGGGCTTATCCTGGCTGACAATGCGCAGAACCTCCATTCCGTCCATATCCGGCAATTTCATGTCCAGCAGGGCTAAATCGTACTGGCCCTTCAAAAGTGTATCGAGGCCTTCCTTGCCGGTATTACAGACGTCAACCGAATATATTTCCGAAAGGGTCAGTCTGCATCCTTCGCAGATGACCGGTTCATCATCGATAACAAGAATATGACTTCTTTGCATTAACGTGCTTCTCCGTTTCAATATTTATCCGGCCGCTGATTTTTCGACGGATAGACTTGGGCTACAATCGGAAATTCAAGGATAAAGCGGGTTCCTTGTCCGGGTTTGCTGAAGGCGTTGATATCCCCGTGGTGATTTTTGACAATCGCATAACTGACCGCCAATCCCAGACCGGTTCCTTTCGGCTTTGTGGAGAAAAAGGGTTCGAAAATTTTCGCGATATTTTCCTCAGGGATGCCCCTGCCGGTATCTGTAATTTCAATCCGTGCCTTTTTCCTGCTTTGATCCATTCGGCTCGTTATGGTGATTCGGCCCTTTTCTTCGATTGCTTGCACTGCATTGAGAAATAGATTTACAAAAACCTGTTGAATCTGGTTTTCATCAAGCAAGGTTTCTTGTATTTGATCGGATAGGTCAGTCTTAATGTCGATATGATGCAGGCGGAATTCATTTTCCAGGATTTTCAGGGCTTTTTCGATAATCGAGTTGACATTGATCAATTCCTTCCGCGGCTCGCGATCACGTGAGAACTCTAAAAGCTCCTGAATAATCGTTTTACACCGCACAGTCTCACGGATGATGACATCCACCCCCTCCTTCAGGGGGCTGTTTTGGGGAATTTTCTTGCTCAGGTTCGAGCTGAAAAGTAAAATGCCCGCCAGGGGGTTGTTAATTTCATGTGCGATCCCTGCCGCCATTCGACCCAGCGCCGACATCTTCTCGGTTTGAATAGCGAGGTGATCATACTGGGCCTTCTGGTTTTCAATGAGCCGGGCCTTGTTGATCGCGCAGGCGCACTGCTCGCCGATGGAAACCATAAAATCCAATTCATCATCTAAAAATTCTCTTTTCTCCAGCAGGTAGATTCTCAGGAGACCGATCATTTGATCCGCAACCGTCAGCGGAATATCCAGGATCATCCGGATGCCTTCATCCCATGCTTCCTGCGGATATTCAACACGGGGGGCTTTCCAGATATCGTTGATGATCAGAACACGGTTTTGCCGGATTTCCTCTGTGAGGATTTTTTCGCTGGTAACGGGACCCTTGCGCAGATATCTTTCGCCCATGCCGTGTGCGGCAACGACCTCAAATTGCTGTGTCTCCAGGTTGCGGATCCTCAGCAGCGCTCCCTTGGCATTGAGAAGCTCGGTTGCCTTCCAGACAACCCGATCCAGAACCTCCTTTAAGCTTTTGCCGGTATGCACCAGAGTGCTGATGTCCCGAAAAACCCGGTAAAAGGTTTCGATACTGATCTCAGAATCATTTGACAATCCGCTCTGTAAGGTATTCATTTTATTGTCACCACAGGACACGGCGCATTTATGATCACGTGCTGAGCGGTCGAACCGAAAAAGATTTTTCCGAATTTCAATCTTCGTTTAACGCCGATAATGATTTCGTCAATTTTATGGTGCTTCGCAAATTCAACTAGCCCTTCTCCCGGATTCAAATTCGTTATCATTAAACGAGCCTCGTAAGGGATGCTATTTCCGTTGAAGATATTCGCAACTTCCCTTTGCATCATGCGCTCCACTCTTTGGATATCCAAATATTCCAGTTCACGATTTTGGGCCATTGTATAAACCACTTCAATGCTTGCCTCGTAAGCCTTGGCCCGCTCATGTGCCAATTTCAGTGCCTCCTTGCCAACAATTGATCCATCATAGCCTACCAAAATTTTCATCATGATCTCCATTAGTTAGATAGTGCGTCTTTTTGGATAAGATCCATGGCATGGGTTATTTTTTCTTCTTGGATTTTCCTTTTTAATCTTCTGTTTCCAGAATGACCGAATGATCATCGACAAAATCAATTTTTTTATCCGGATAATTTCATTCTTCTCATCCCCTTATTTTGATTTGTCTCTGGGACGTCTGGCGGCCTTTCTCCAAAAATCTTCAGACCGTAAGGTGCAATTAACGCGCAAAGCTATCCCGATTACCTGGTTCCAATTACGCTATTCTAAAAATGTCTCTCGTGTTATTGCGGTAATCCACCCAATAAAGAAAGGTGGTTTTTTTCGCAATGATCTCTCTCATCTTATGAAAATTGTCGCGGTCAATACCATACATCCGTAGATAAACTCTTAGATATCCTTTGGGCGCATTATTATAATTGGTCAGTACACTCATAATGCGCCCCCCGTGATCACGAATAATGTCTGTAATCTCCTTGATTGCTCCGGACTGATCAATCACAAGTAAAGCAAGAAGAATTCCCTTTTCCTCTTTACCGGTATGCGTGACAAGCACCCTGCTAATTTCCTTATTAATTCGATCTACATAATATTTTGCTTTTGATTAAAAGTGTTTTAGCAAACAAAGGTATTGTTATCATCTTTCGGAATTACTCAGGAGCATAAAATGTGCCATGAAGATGATGGGTTAAATAATGATATGATTTTAAAAGGTTAGATTTGTTACGATTTTTCTTTGGAAGAGTTCGGCATCGAAAATTTGGAAAATTGCTAAACCTAATTTAGCAAAACTTCGAATCTATAAACACAGGGAGTAATTGATATGGAATGTGATATTCAGTTCTCATTTTTGTAATTTTATAATATGGACCGGCTTGTCTGTTCGTCGAATTACACTTCGCGCTACACTGGGCAAAAAGATTCGCCCTAAAAACCTCTTTCTGCGGGGTCCAAGAAAAATCAATTCGCATCCCCACCTATCGGCTTTTTCAACAATTTCATCCGCTATTCTTCCATAGTGAATGACAAGGTGTTCAACATTTTTAATGTCTTCACGATGATTTTGGGGATTCTCTTTGCAAACTATTTTCACTAGATTTTCCATACGCTTTAATGCGGCGGCCGAGTTTTCGTTCCTGATTTTGTATTCCGGGCCTTCGTTTAAAAAGGTCGCCGCTATCTTTGAGCGAATAATCAATTGTTGATTGATCACATGAAATACAATCAGTTTTATCTTGTGCTGGTTGGCATAATTGACGGCATATCGCAGCACGCCGATAGAATCAGATGATAGATCTGTTGCATAAAGAATTCTATCCGTTAGAGGAGTCAATTTTTTTTCTTCGATACGCTGGCCTATAAATTTTGGGCTTACATCGGTTTTCGTCACTAGCCCGAAAGCCTCTCCACCCGGCATTTGATATACTTTAACAAGGGCGTGCCGCCCATATCTTCGGTGGTATTCGGTTTCTGGATGCCCGGCGGATTGCTTCCACCGAACTGTGGAAACTTCGGGTCACCTTCAAGCCCCCGGATATGGCCGAAGCCGCCACCCGATCCCAAGGTTCCCGGCATTATATTCCAGGTGGGCAGAGCGACCATTTCGATCTCATCCCAGGGGGATTTGAGCCGCACCCTGTCGCCTTCCTCAACACCCAAATCGTGAGCGTCCATTTTATTGATCCACAGAGGGTTGCTGCCCACCCGTTTCATCAACTGGTAGTTGTTGAAAGTCGATGAGTGTTCGTGGTGAAAAATGCGAAAGTTTCCAAACAGGAACGGGTAAGTGGCGTCTGGCTGCAAATCGGTCGGCCCGTCGTGATGATCGGGCAACGGATCGACACCTTTCTCCAAGGCCACGGGGTTGACAAAATTATACTTTCCGGTTTTGGTGGTCCCCGATGAGCCATATCCGTCAGGGGGATTGAGTGAACCCCACTTTTTGTACTTGTAATATTCCGCCTCGTCGGTGACGGCAAAACCGTTTTCCTTAAGCTGAGCCAGTGTGCAGGGTAAGCCCTTGAGCTGGTTTTCAAACGCTTCATCGATGTGGTTCCAGGGAAAATAATGGCCTAGCCCCATGCGTTTGGCCAGTTCCAGAGTAATCCAGTACATGGGCTTGGAGTCGTACTGCGGTTCGACCACCTCAGCCCAGTAGCTGATCTGCGCTTCATAAAGCCAGTCGGGCTTTACCTGACTCTGCTCGAGCCATGTGCTGTCGGGCAGGACAACATCGCACAGGGTGGCGGTATTGCACATGAACGCATCGATACACACCTTGAATTTCATCTTTTCGATCGCCTGGGTGATCGCCGCCTGGTTGCCCCAGCTCAAGACCGGATCACCATAATAGCAGATCATGGCCTCGAGCTTGCCGGCCTCGACGTCCTCGAGCAGAAGGGCCGGGGCCCAGCCGGCCCACATGCTGAATTTATCCAACTTGGGCGCATCACCTTTGGGCGGCTTTTCCTGGCCTTTCCCCCAAGCGGGACTCAATTTTCGCTTGAACGGCAAAGATGGACCACCGGGGGCGTCAAAGGTACCGCACAGTGCGTTGAGCGCCTGGACAGCAGCGGTTGCGTACATGCCGTTGGGCACCTGAGCCAGGCCGGTCCAGGAGATGGCACCTTTGGCTTTGGCCTTGGCGAATTCCAGGGCGATTCGCTCGATGGTTTCAGCCGGCACGCCACTGATCTTGCTGGCCCACTGGGGCGTCCGGGCGATGCCATCTTCTTCGCCCATCAGGCGCTTCTTAAACTCGTCAAATCCGTTGCTCCAGTCGGTGACGAACGCCTTATCATGAAGGCCGTTTTTGACGATAACATAGCACATTGCCATTGCCACAGCCGCATCGGTAGAGGGCTTAATCGGAATCCACTCGGTGGCCGCCGCAGCCGTTTCGGAGCGTCGCGGATCAAAAATGACCAGCTTGGCGCCGCGGTCCAGTGCCGCCCTGAGCTGCGCTGTCTTGCGCGATCCATAGGATGTGGCCAGCTCGTTCATACCGAAGTGAACAATGTAGTCGGCTTCCTGGTAGTTTATCCAGGGCCGCTTGTCATTGAGGTTGTGTTCGTTTGCCATGCGGTTGGCATTATCGCACATGGGCCGATGCGTCGTTTTGGGGTAGCCCAGGTGATCGAAGAGGGCCTCGTGAACCCAGTTGGCCCAATCATTGCCCCGCATGTAACCGATTTTCTGCGGCGTTATGGCTTTCAGGCCTTCAATGACTTTATCCAGCGCCTCGTCCCAGGAAGCCTTCCGAAAGCGTCCGTTTTCTCTGATCAGGGGTGATTTGAGGCGATAGGCCGAATAAACGTGAGCTCTATTCGCTGACCCTTTGGGGCAAATCCGACCGCCACCTTTGATATCGCCATGCAAACCACTACAAGAGACCAACACACCGTCCTTAACTTTTGCCGTTATTCCACACAGCGCGCCACAGGCGTAGCAATGGGTTGGGATCGTCCTGGAAGGTTGCGGGTCGACGGCGCCCGGCTTGAGCAGAAACGATTCCTTCGCCAGCGGAAGCGCTTTTAACGCCCGGGCCAGTTCCTTTTAACGCCCGGGCCAGTTCGATCAGGTCTGCGCCGGGTTGTTGCGGCGCAACCTCTTCAGGCGGCACGGAGGATAGATGGGCCACAAACAAATAGCCCAGGGTCAGTTCAGCCAGGGCCTGATAAAATCCGGATTTATCGGCTGAATGAAGCACGGCACAAAACTCGGTGCGCCATGCCATATGTTGTTTGCCGAAATCAGCTCTTGCCTGGCCGGCGGCCCTATCACCCGACGCTTCGCGGCGATTCATTTCAGATAGAAAATCGAACTCCACTGCAATGTGGTCTTCAGGCTCCCAATAGTTGGGATCTTTATGAAGACCATATTTTCGAAGCGTCTCCCGCATCAGAAACAATGATTCGCCATGCGTGATCGGTTCGCGGTCGGCATAAAAAGATTCGTAGGGTAAGACCGGATTATTACCGGCGTTTAGAAACAGATCGGCATACGCATACCGAAGTTGCGGGTAGGTATCCACGCCGGCCCTGTCCATGAACTCAAATAAAACCATCGCGCCGTGCGCCAGTTCTTTGGAGTAAAACTTCTGCGAGACCGCCTCGAGATCCATCAAAAATTGATCCGATTTCATGGCTTGATAAAGTTCAGCGCTGATCTCATCGGCAAAGACAGTGGCAAAAAATCGCTGGATAGTGGTTTTGGCAGCTGCTAATTCTTTAGCCTCCATGATCCCCTCCTTTTCAATGCTTCTCTCTTATAGCTTGAGGCTTCCTTTAATGGTGCTCTTGCCTTTCAACAATGCACGCTTGAGACAGGCATCCAGTTCTTCCACCACGACGGGTTTGAACAGGACGGAACATGGGGCAAGTCCCAAAGCGCGGCGAATCTCTTCAATCTTAGGCGAATCACAAAAGACAACCACCTTGAACTGGGGTGAAATCTCTCGCAGGTGCCGGATTAAATCGATGCCTTCGGTACCGCCGAGAAGTGCAATGTCCACTTGATTTTCGCGTGCATAATCCAGCGCTTCACCGGAGTCGCTGAATGTTTTGACATCATGACCTAATGTGTCCACCATGTTCCAGTTCATGTTGGGATCCGCATCGTATGCCATTAATTGAGCCATAACGGCCTCCTCTTTTAGTATGATTGTTATTCGATTAAATTGCGTCCCCAATCGAGAACACGATCTTCTGCCAGAATTTCTTCACCCGGCGCGCAGATGTCTGAGGCTTCCGGTGTTAGGTGATTAAAGATATTAATCGGAGCAAACTGCACAAAATATGCCATTAAGACACAATCCTAAAATGCATATAAATTCAGGCAGATAAATCCAATATTATTTGGAGATCGCTTTGACAGGTCCTTAAATTTCGAAAAATTTCGAAAAATTTTGGAAAATTTTGGAAAATTTCGAAAATCTAAAGTCAGCAGAATTCGTTACCCAATTGGATACACATCGTCAGACAAACGGAGGGTGAAAAGCAGCGGGTAGAATGACAGGTAGTCCGATTGATGTCATTGCCGGTTGTCGCAGTTTATTCGCCCAGCAATTTCTTTTTACGGTAACGAAAGGTGTGATGGTTCATATTCAATAATCTGGCAGCTTTACTTTCGTTTCCGTTGGCCATTTTAAGTGCCTGTTCAATATAGCGCCTTTCAAAAGATCTAAGCTGTTCGGAAAGGTCCATACCTTCGAGCGGGAGTGCCGGAAAGCTGGAACGGGCTTCTGCAGAACTTGAGGTACTCTTATGCTCTTGTGGCTCCAATCCAAGATCTTTAACCTTAAGTTTCGGCCCTTTACCCGTCAGCACCACGCCTTCCATGAGGTTTTTCAACTCCCGCACATTGCCAGTCCAGTTGTGAGCCATTAAAGCATTTTCAGCTTCAGGAGAAATTTCGCTAAATTTCTTACGAAATTTTTTGCTAAATTGTTGGAGAAAATATTTTGCCAGGGGCAGGATATCGTCAGGACGGTCATTTAAAGACGGTACGTGGACTTTAATCACTCCCAGCCGGAAATACAGATCTTTTCTAAATAGACCATCTTCGATCATTTTATTGATATCTTTATTGGTGGCAGAAATCACCCTCGTCTTGATATGCATCTTTTTTGTCCCGCCGACTCTGTAAAATTCACCGAGTTCAAGGAACCGAAGCAGCTTGGCCTGGGCTTCCAGACTCAGGTCGCCAACCTCGTCCAAAAAAAGCGTTCCGTTAGCTGAATCTTCTATTAATCCTTTTTTACCGGATGCCCCGGCACCGCTGAAAGCACCTTTTTCATAACCGAAAAGCTCGCTTTCGATAAGGTCCTTGGGAATGGCAGCACAATTCACGGTGGCGAAAGGCGCTTTGAAATTCGGGCTGTTATAGTGAACGGCGCTGGCAATTAATTCTTTACCTGTTCCGGTTTCACCCATAATCAGCACCGGGGTATCCGGACTTTTTGCCACCATCTGGACGAAATCCATCACATCCTGAATCGCATTGCTCTCACTAATAAAACACGGGATGTTTTCCTTGAGGTGAGTTTCCTGAAGCTGCTGAATTTCCTTTTTCAGCCGTATCGAATCCAGGGCATTGCGGATGGTGACCTCCAATCCATCCATGTGAAGCGGCTTGATCACATAATCATAGGCACCCAGCTTCATGGCCGAGATCACCGTGTCGACATCTTCGTAGGCAGTAATCATGATAACCAGAATATCCGGATTTGAGGATTTGATTTCACGAAGGGCCTCAATTCCATTCATTCCCGGCAAACCCACATCAAGCAAAATCAAATCGGGCGGATCCTTTTCCAAAGCATTAATGGCAGGCTCTGCCTTTGAAAAAGACCTCACACGATAGTCGGCCTCGAGGGTCATCATGATACCCTCTCGTATCGTTTTTTCGTCGTCTATGACGTATATGGAAAAGGCAATCATAATTGACTCCTGTTTTCTGGATAAGGGTTAACAGTTCGATTTAATAGCGTTAATTGGAATTTCAATTTGAAATTCCGCACCCCCGATTTCGCTGTCCGATACAGCCAATGATCCACCGTGATCGTTAATGATTCGGTGACATAAGCTCAACCCGATACCGGTACCTTCATGTTTCGTGGTAAAATAGGGATCGAATATTTTATCCCGGATTTTTTGTGGAACCCCCGGACCTGAATCAGAGACCCGGATAATAATTTGCTCACCCTCAACAAATGTGGCAACGACAATTTTTTTACCGGATTCCATGGATTTCATGGCTTCGGCCGCGTTATTCAACAGGTTTAAAACCATCTCTTCAATTAGATTTTCATCAGCATATGATCGAGGTAAATCATCTGCTAATGATTTCTCAATTTTTATGCCACTTTTTCGCATCGTCACCGCAGTAAGGTTGATGGCATCTGTGATGGGTTCATTGATATCGATTAATGTCAGCTTCGGCTCACTGGGCTTGGCGAAATCCATGACTCTGCGAATAACGGATTCAATTTTAATGGAGGCGGATTGGGTGTTTTTCAGTATTTGCTCAACCTTTTCTTCGCTTCCATCCTGGTGATGGAGCTTTTTAAGGGTATTTAAATAAATATTGATCCCCGAAAGGGGATTGCGTATTTCATGCGCAATCCCGGCAGCCACACGGCCCAAAGAAGCCATCTTATCCTGGATGGTCAAAAGATGTTCCAGTTCTTTGGCTTGGGTCATGTCCATCATATTCACCAACATGGCATCTTTCCCTTGATATTCTATCAAGCTGGCCTGGCAATGGACCCATTTCATATTTCTCCCGTTGGCGGTCTCACCCGGCGGATAAAACCTGAAATCCGTGGCCCCCATCGGTAAATCCCCTGCACTGATGTGTTGATAAAATGCATTTACTTTTTCGACATCCTCCGGGTGGATAGAATCGGTGTCTTTGAATTTAATCGTTCGCGGCAATGGGCCCAAAAGCCTTTCCTGCTCCGGATTCTGATAAACGATTTGGCCATCTTGAATGATGGAAATGCCCGTTAGAGAATGCTCCACTAGATCCCGAAAGCGTTTTTCACTTTCGACTAAAGCCGCCTGCGCTTTATTGCGTTCTATGATTCTTCCAATTCGCTCCGCAATCGTATTGACCAGATCTCTTTCTTCTTTTAAAAAAGGCCCTTCATCGCTTTCCGGTTTATCTTTAAGATAGTAAACAGCTAAAGTGCCAGCTGTTCTTGCATCAACAACGATATTCTGGGTAAGCTTCCATTGGGTTTCCTCAAAGTTTTCTGTGCTGAATTCCTGACTATCGATCATAATTTTAGCACAGGTGATTTCTGGATACTGCCAGGCGGGCGGAATGAGTTCAACAATACCCTGGAGTATCTGTTTCAGCGTGAGTCTGCGTCTTTCCATCAAGCGCGATATCTTAAAAAGACAGTTTAGCTCTTTGATCCGTTCACCCACTTCATTCATACTTTTTTGTAGCTCTTTCTCAACCTTTCTGCGTTCCATTATCTCTTTATCCAGTTCATCTTTTGAAGCTGTGACGGCCTTTAGCTGGTCTGTCATTTGGTCGAATGCCTGTCCAAGCTGCCCGATTTCATCTTTGGCATTGGTTGCGACTTTATGGTCTAAATTGCCTTTTCCGATTTCGAATACACCTTGCTGCAAGGCTTGAATTGGATCAGAAAGAGACTTTGCAACGATAAAAGCGACAAGTATGCTCATTATAATAACAGCCATTATGAGCACGAAGACAAAATCTCTTAAGGTGGTCACAGGCTCAAAGGCTTCCGCGAGATCGATCTTGGCCACAATTCCCCAGTCCAGTGAGGGAATGTATCGCCAGGCTGCAATTACCTTCCGGCCGCGATAGTCCACGGACACACCGGATCCATTTTTGCCTTTAAGCGCTTCTTGCACGGGGATGGCTTCTCTTTCTCCAAAAACAATCTTTCTTTTTAAGGCGGCATTCGGGTCATGACGAAGCGGGTTGAGAAACAGTGCCTGATCTCCAACTTTTTTGGCGATTAGGGTTTCACCGGTTTCTCCCAAACCGGTTGTATTTTGAATGAGTTCATAGATCGGTGCCATGTCGGTCTCAAAAGCAGCCAGCCCAACAAGCTGCCCCTTATCTGAATGAATCGGTGCTGAAAAGAACATTGAGAATCGGCCGGTTTCGATTTTATTTGCAAAAATATCCGAAATTTGGATTCTGTTTTCTGCAAACACTGGTGATTTTCCCCAAAAATCCGGCAGGGCTCCGCCAAGTGGACCCCGGGTTGAAGCGCGATCCAACGCGTAAACGATTTTACCTTCCGGATTTGTTATAAAAACATTTATAAAGTGATAAACGGGCTGGTAGATTTTAAGCGCTTGGTCCAGTTCGTCTCTGATGGTTTCATAAGTCCGGCTGGAAAAGTTGCCCGAAAAATCTGCAAGCATGGCGGCAGATTTTTTTAAGGTCAGGCGTTGTTGTGCAATCATGATGTGTCTTTTCTGATCCGCATAAAAATCTTCAATTCTTTGGACCTTCAGATCGGCAATACTTTTCAATTCTTCCATCCGCAGGGATTCCAGGGTCTTTCTGGCGTGATAATACCCAAGCATACCGACAAAAAACATCGGGACGATGGTACAGGCCAGAAGAATCAGGATCATTTTTTTTCGTATGGTCATATTAAGATCCGCCTTTTAAAGGATCCGCTTTTTAATTGTTTGAATGGTTGAATCATTCATACTCAAAACCATTTTCAAACCAGCGTTTTCATCAACCATAACAAAAAATTTCGAAATTTTGCGAAAAAAATTTTGAAATTTTCCAAAATTTTAAGGTAACTGACTAATTTCGAATGACTTTTCTCCAATAAGCGCTGCTGGCATATTCCATGCTTTTGTATGTTTAATGAAAAAAACGTACCACCTTCACTGCAGCCCCTTTCTTTGAAAAAGTTTTTATGGATGACGCGCAGTTCAAATGAATATGGAAAAAGCCGTTAGCCCTAAAAAGCGAAATTTAAACCCCCCTCTGGATATGCCGGGTTCTCAGGATCACCATTTGGACATAAAGGCGTATTTCAGACAACTCAGATTCCGCTTGAAGATTGGCCTTCTGGGCGCCTTTATCGTGCCGCTCGCGGCTTTGTCGGTCTATTTTCATTTTCAGTATCAGATCACGTTAAAAGCGACGGCAAAGATGAACCTAATCACCATCTCTGAAAGCCAGCGAAATACGATCGATCTGTTTCTGCAAGAAAGGGTCGTTAATATTTTCAGCCTGTGGCACAGCAAAGAATTCAACACGACTCCAACCCGAGCCACAATGGATAACTACTTACAAAATTTAAGGCGGGTCAGCGATGCGTTTATCGATGTCGGCTTTTTAAATGCGAGCGGCATCCAGATCGGCTACGCCGGCCCTTTTCCGCATTTACAGAACAAGGCCTATGTCAATGAAAAATGGTTTTTATCGCTGATGAAAATGGATCGGGGTTACTATATCAGTGACATCTACCTGGGCTTCAGAAATAAACCGCATTTTACCATCGCCGTCAGGCAGATGATTGACGGCCAGTTGTATGCCATGCGCTCGACGCTTGATCCGGATAAATTCTACATGTTTTTACGCACAATCAGTCATAACAAAGGCGTTGAATGCGCTCTGATCAATAATGCGGGCATCTATCAGATTGTCGATCCGGGCCAAGGAGAATTGTTCGGATTAAGTGATTTCATTCCTACTGAGCCCACGTTGTCCGGGGTTCAGGAAATCAAGAAAAACGGCGACTCCATTCTGGTGGCCTACTCATGGTTGAGAGAAACGGCGTGGGCTCTAATCGTCAGAGAACCTTTACGCATCGCCCATGCTCAGATGTACCGCGTACGGCGGGTACTGACGGCCGGCACTGCGCTTATTATTCTCATCGTCGCTGCGGCAATCTGGCTGACGACGAACACCCTTTTGAACAAAGCCCAGGAAAACGCCGAAAAACGAGAAGAGCTTCAGCAGCAACTTCTGCATGTTTCAAAACTGGCCTCTGTCGGGGAGCTGGCAACCGGTGTGGCGCATGAAATCAACAATCCGCTGGCCATTATTCTGGCATCCAGCGGCGTGATCCGGGA
>WOR8_10008676_pt1 | contig 12863 bp, 16 predicted proteins | sample DeeMarSeWOR38_10_FD_19890 | JGI IMG/M metagenome (IMG submission 19890) | reverse complement strand
ACCATGATTAGTGAGGCTGGGAGAAGATAGAACAAAATCGGCGGCCACAGACCAAATACAACCATTGAAATTTTGAGCAGGTAATATTCACTCCCAGTATTTGTGACAATAGTGCCTCTTAGCCATCTACCTCTTGGATAGAACCATTTGATCCCATAATATGTGAAGCTGTCCTCAACAAGGTGTAATAAGAAACCAACCAGCAACCCAATCCAAAAGTACCACATGAGGAAGAGAGGAGATGCGAAGTATACAGAGATGATGTACGGTACAAGAAGAACAATCCCGAAGATTATTGAGGTGTACAACAACCCGAGTAAAGAGTGAAGAATCCCTCGGTGCTCTAAATTCCTCCCAAGCAGTTTAGAGAGAGGTTTAGTTACGATATAACTACTAAGGCGACCAATATATCGCCACCTTCCATGCATGATTTTAGAATTTGGTGCATCAAGATCCGGTAACAAGCTTCCGAACGCGATTCCGAAACCGACTGCTGCAAGAATATAGAGGAACTCCATATCTGGTATAGACAAGCTTCCTAATTTCAATAAGAAAATGAACGCTGGTGTAAATATCATAATTGACATGAAAAGGTGAGTGGAACCACGCATGGTTCATCTCGATGCATCTCTCTTGAAAAACCTGTGCTATTACTTTTATGGAATAAGAAAAAGTGGCGCTGAGGGTGAGAGAAGAATACGCACTCTTCTTCGGTCAAGTAAATGATGATGAAGAACCCTCATAGAGGGTTCTTCCAAAACTATAGTTTCTGGAGTTCGTGTGATTCGATTACAGGATCGACCTCAAGAACTTCAACCTTTAGCATCTTGTCACCCATTCGGATGCTTTCCACAACGTCCATACCTTCTATGGTCTTGCCAAATACAGTGTGTCCGCCATCAAGGTGTTTCGTTTTCTCCCTTGTTAGGACGATGAAAAATTGGCTTCCGGCAGTATCTTTTCCTGCATGGGCCATTGAGAAGGAACCAGGTTGGTGGATCTGTTTTGGACCCACGGTTTCACAAGGAATCCTGTAACCAGGTCCTCCTGTTCCATTGCCAATAGGACATCCTCCTTGAACCACAAAATCAGGCAAGACTCTGTGAAAAGTCAGACCATCATAGTATCCACTCTGTGCGAGTGTAACGAAATTCTTGACAGTGTTGATTGCCTCATCGCTCCAAAACTCAGCCAGAATGTCGCCCTTTTCGGTTTGTATCTTGATTCTTGTTGGCAAAATTAAGTCGCCTCTATGTTTCGGACGCCTGCACCTTCTTAGCAGTTACGGAAGGTGCTTGCTATGCCATTCTGCTTATTAGCAATCTTGGGAGTCTTCCGATTAGCAGATGACAGTCGAGAAAGAATATACTGAAGGGAAAACGACCTTCTTGAGCGCAGATGTGGACCACTATAGTGAGGATAAGAAACAACCGAGTACCAGTCTTCCTGTCTTCTATAATCCACGAATGCGACTCAATCGAGACCTCTCAGTCCTCTTTCTCTCTGTATACATGAAGAAGAATCACATTGAATCCATGTGTGAACCATTGACGGGATCTGGGGTGAGGACCCTCAGATATCTCAATGAGTGTCCTGGTGAATTCCATGCGAAGATGTTTGATGCCAATCCGTTGGCAGTTGAGACTGCTAGAAAGAACATTGAGAGTCTGAATCTAGCAGAAAGAGCTGAAGTGATGCATGGTGATGCCAAGGTCCTGTTATTGACAGAGTCACGAAACAAACGGTTCGATTTCGTTGATGTCGATCCTTTTGGTACTCCTGCGCCATATCTCAATGCTGCAATACAGTCTCTCAGTCCAAATGGAGGTCTTCTGGCTGCAACTGCAACGGACATGCCAGTTCTCTGTGGAGTCTATCCAAAGATATCATTCCGTCGATATGGAGGGTTTTCAATACGTGCCCCCTTCACTCATGAGATAGCAATTCGGCTGCTCAATGGACTGATCTATAACATAGCAGGCTTGAATGATTGCTCAATCGAGCCTTTAGCAGTCTTGAGCACTGACCACTACATCAGGACTTGGGTAAGAGTAGAAGTAAACCGGACGGAAGCAAATCGTCAAACAAATCAACTTGGGACCATTCGTTATTGCTTGGGATGCATGCATACAGAGAGTATTCCAGTTCTTCAATCCCCCAGAGGTGATGAGTTCAATCACAAGATTGAGGGGTGCAAGGGACCTGTAAAGACTGCAGGGCCACTTTGGAACGGTCCTCTCTTTGATGTTGAGTTTCTCAAAGACACAAGTACACTATTCGAAACTGAAGAACGGGATAGATTCCATCGACGTGTTCCAGATATGTTGGATAAGATGATTGAGGAATCAGAGTATACAGACTATCCGTTCACTGACATCCATGCACTCTGTGACCTACACGGTCTCGGCCCACCGAAGAATATAGAGGTCATGGAACATCTAAGAAACAGAGGATTTAGTGCAGTAAGGACACACTTCAAATCTACAGCAATCAGGACCACAGCATCTGTTAAGGAAGTGACCTCCAGCATTTCAGAACTCAACATGAGGTGAGAAAAGATGGGTAGACCAAGAGGCGGCGAAAAGGCTCGAAAGAAGGAGCGGTACTATCAAGCAGCCAAGAAACATGGATACAGAAGCAGGTCTGCCTACAAGCTGCGTCAGATTGCTAAGGACCAGAAACTCCTCCTTGGTGTAGACCGCGTAGTAGAACTATGCAGTAGTCCAGGAGGATGGACTCAGGTTCTGCTTGAGATGGATTCCAGTCTCCAGATTGTTGCGGTCGACATTGATGCAATGAAACCCATCCAGGGCGTGCAATTCGTACAGGGGGACATCCTACAGGAAGAAACGATTGAGAAGATCAAATCCCTGACTGGAGGGACTGTTGACCTCGTCATCTCAGACTGCTCACCAAAAGTGACCGGGCAGTGGGACCTCGATGTAGTCAGACAATTATCACTTGTTGAAGGGACGTTTGGAATTGCAAACCGTTTGCTTGGTAGCAAAGGAAAAGTGCTTACAAAGGTGTTTCAAGGCCCTGGTTTCCAAGAACTCCTACAGACTGTACGTAAGACGTTCAACTCTGTCAAATTAATCAAACCAGATGCGTCTAGAAAAACCAGTGCTGAAATCTATCTTCTGGCAAAAGGACCTCGAGAGAGGTCCAGTGAAAACACTAGCTAGAGACAGGTACGTCAGCGCCCATCCATTCTTCAATCTCTCTACATGTAACTGGAGAGTCTGGTTGTCTTACTCCACATCTGCTGATCTTGAGGCAGTGGAAACACGGGCACCCATCCATATCGGTGAGTCCTGTGGGGTCTGCATCATCAGCGACTGGGAGTTTCATTGCATATCGTTCTTCTTTGAGTTCTTGCTTCTGCATTACGAGTCCCTCGGACATCAAAGTTTCAATCATTGTTGTTACTGTTGATTTGTCGATACCCAGCCTATCCACAAGTTCACCGATGAGTAGACCCTTTTCACCTGCGTCTCTAAGAGCCTTCAGGATCTGGTCGGCATCTTTCATTACTATGACCTTTGAATAGACACGTGGCAACATCAAACGAACTACACGAGATGATATTAAATAATCGGAAGAGGCTCTTCATAATCGCCAAATGTCGTATTGAATAATACATCTATGTACATTTTTGTACATCACTTTTTCTGAAGATAGAGTGTCTGACCGACCAATTTTTGGGGATCTGCCTTCCCTTTTGGGCGGATGGCTACATAGGGAGTCTTGACTGGTCCAAACACATCGGTGATGGCCCCAACCTCTTGTGCTTTCTTGTCCAAGACAATTGAACGTCCACCGATAGGAGGTGTCTTGTCTGTCTGAAGAATTATTGACCCACGTTTAGAGATGTGGAGAACTTTGCCCAGTCGTCTCAATCAATTCACCTTCGCAATTACTTGCGGTGTTTCTTCTTCTTACCCTTTCCCTTCTTCTTCTCGGCTTCTAATCGAGCCGATTCCCGCTGAGCAACTGCCCTACGGACTCCTTTGGCGAGCATCAAAAGTACGCGTTTCTTTTTGTGGTTCTCTGGGTTATCTATGACCAAGTAACCCTTCTTCTCGCTGGGATTACGAGCGTATCGTTTTTCGGGTTCAATCTCATATTCAAATCCTGAGGACTGTGCTGCAGCCTCTAAGATCTTGATGGTGACATCTGTGGCAGCGAGATTACTGGGAACTCTTCTACCCTCTGCCCTTGTGTAATTCTTCTCGAAATATGCAGGCCAGATGATTAGCATCCCATCGCGTTTTCTCATTTTGCTATACTTCCAGTTCTGATTGCTCTCATTCTGATGCACTTTTTATCTTTCGCATCTGAAGCTACAGTGAATTTGGATTACCAAAGAAGAACTTGATAAGCAAGAAACCATGCCAGATTTCAACGAAACAGAAGGATGTACAAACTTGACCAGAAAGAGCAAAGATGTCTACTTCTCAGAGATAGCTGACCTCGTTTCCTCACGAAGCACCTGTATACGAAATCAGGTAGGTGCAGTCATCGTGAAGGACTCACAGATTCTGAGTACGGGGTACAACGGTGCACCAAAGAAAATACCTCACTGTGAGGACGTGGGTTGTTTGAGGGAGGAACTCAAGGTTAAACCAGGGACACGACATGAGCTCTGTCGAGGACTTCATGCTGAACAGAATGCAATCATTCAGGCAGCATTTCATGGTGTCAGTGTGAATGGCGCCAAGATCTACTGTACAACCAGGCCCTGCAGCATCTGCACAAAGATGCTCATCAATGCAGGGATTCATGAGATCATATACATAGAGGATTACGAGGATGAATTGGCTGCACAACTGGTCAAGGAGGCTGAGCTTAACATCAGGCGAGTGGAAGTTCCTCGTAAGTATGGAAGGAATTCATCATAGCAATTTCCCCATATCTGGAAAAGTTAAAGAACATCGGGTCTTGTTGCAGCTATAACAGGTGTTAGGCCAATGGGTGAGCTACGGAATCTGATTAGTATTCATGACTTAGATAGGAAGATGATTGATCATATTTTGGATACTGCTGCTAAGATGGAGTCTGTTTCAGTAAAGAGGAGTAAGGATCTGGATGGAAAAATCATGGCAGTCCTCTTCTTCGAGCCTTCCACTCGTACACGCCTGTCGTTTGAGAGTGCGATGCTCAGACTCGGTGGTAGTGTCCTCGGGTTCGCTGAAGCTGGGACTACAAGTGCCGGTGGAAAGGGCGAAACTTTGGCAGATACGATACGAACAGTGGAAAGGTATTCAGATGTCATTGTGATGAGGCACCCATTGGATGGTTCAGCGCGTGTAGCCGCAGAATTCTCTAGTATTCCAGTCATCAATGCTGGAAGTGGATCAGAGGAACACCCGACACAAGCACTACTTGACCTCTACTCTATCAAGAAGATGAAAGGCAAGATAGATGGACTGTCAATCTCGCTCTGTGGAGACCTCAAGTATGGTCGTACTGTTCACTCTCTTGGAATGGGCTTGAGTCACTATGATGTCAAGATAAAACTCGCAGCCCCTCAGGCACTCAGAATGAAACCGACCATCATTAGTGAAATGGAGAAGGCGGGCGTGGATGTCGTGGAGGTCGAGAGTGTTGAGGATGCGGTCAAGGATGTTGATGTTGTCTATATGACCCGAATCCAGAAAGAACGATTTCCTGACATTCGCGAGTACGACAAGGTAAAAGGAAAATTCAGAATTACGGCTGATGACCTCAAGCTAATGAATAAAGACACAACAATTCTTCACCCATTACCTCGAGTGGATGAACTTGATGCAGCTATCGATAACACCCCCCATGCAAAGTACTTTGACCAAGTCTATAATGGCGTGATTCTTCGGATGGCTGTTCTGAAACTAATACTAGACTAAGGTTCGATTCCTCTCAGGTCCCGTATCAGATTATCAACGGGTCCACTCTTGGTCACAGCAAGTGGAATCTTCATCTGTTCTGAAAGCTCCAAAGCCAGCATATCCACTTCTGAAACTCCATGAAGAATAACAAGAGAGGGTTTGAATTCCTGTGACTTGATTGCAATCAATGGAGCTCTGCCCGTATTGACGTTTGTAAAAATGAGACATCTTTCAGTGGTTGCGCCAAAGAGCTTCAGAAAGGCATCGCTATTTAGCTCCTTGACGGCACGCTCAACATCAACAAGCGTGTACCCGTAGATTTCTCGATCGAGGAGTTTCTCTCCTGTTTTCACAGAACACTTGAGATGATTGCAGAACTCACGTATGGAAACGGGAGATGTGAAATCACTCATGGCTAATACGATGTTTAGGTCAACGAGACTAACATCCATGAGTCTCACGAAGGCTGCGACAACTTGACCACCATTTCGCTCGTCAAGACTCATCAGGGACATCACAAATCGTCGTATAGTTGATGTTCCAGGTGACTTCCTCCTTCCTGATTCGTAGTCACTTATGACACTTGGACTGATACCCAGGTGTTGAGCGAGTACTATCTGGGGAAGTCGGAACCGCTCTCTCCAAACTCGCATTGTCTGTCCAGGATGCTCTGACAGAGCAATCTCCCCTGCAATACGACGAGCGAGCCTTTCTCGAACGGATGCTTGATACGACATTATTCGAAGTTCGAAGCCCGTTGAACATAAGGATTTCGACTATTGTCGATGTTGTATTGTTTGAAGTAACACTCGTAGGGGCATTGTCAAAATTCGGACTGCTTCGGTTCACAATTGTTGACTCATAGAACGAGTATGGTGGGCCGGCCCGGATTTGAACCGGGGATCCCCTGGAGTCTTGCCAGCGAACAATCAGTCCGCAAGACCCAAACCAGGAATCATAGCCAAGCTAGACCACCGACCCATGCTAGACCGCCAGTCTTTCACCTGTGGTTATAAGAATAACGGAGCTGTTACAAAACATCCGACATGAATAAGGTCTTAACCTCTCACCCTGACTCATTGGTGAGTACGATGAGTCTACTTGGTCCAGATGACTTCGACCTTGACAATAGAGGTCGTAAGAAGAAACTGGCAAAGGATCTGTCACCAGCTGTTGCAAAAGAGGTTGAGAAATGGTTGGACAGAGAAGACGACGCTGAAGCCTTCAAGAGATTAGCAGAGCTGGTTGGTCCAGATGAGGCTACTAGATTGATAGCTCAACGCCGCCAGCAAGGCAGAAGAACGAAACCTAGAGACCCTCTACTTGACGAATGATGAAGGGACCAACTTGACAACAGAGACACATGAAATCGATGACCACATGGAACAGAGCAACATTAGAACATCACTGGCATTCATTCGTACAATTGATGCAGAGAAAAGGACCCATCTTGCTGAGCTTCGCACTGGAATAGGTATTCTGACCATTCCAATGTCGCTGTTGACTATTCTGATTGCCACATCAAGCAGTTATGCAATCGGTCAAGTCTTGGGATACATGATTGCTCTTGTCGCTGGTATCGTGTTCTTGTTTCTAGTTGGATTTCATCTGGTGTTCTCGTCACTGAAAAGGATACGAAAAGACAATGTCCTTAGAAACAAGTGTGACGATCTCTCATGCTTAGTTTCTGACTTCAACGGTTTCAACGACAATCACGATTAGTAGTAAAACGATTCAATACACCTATCGTGATGTGTTCTTTTCATTTTGCGCCGTAAACAAGTCATATAGAGAATCTCTTTGTCTATTGGTCGAGGAAACAGAGATGACCAATAAAGTGAAGATTACTGTAATCAAGAAGTTCTCACCAGAGGAGATTTTTGGACATGAGATGATGCGGGAGGGAAAACCAATACCGCTATGCAGTTACGAGGTTGGAGAAGAGTTCATAGTTGACAACCATCTAGACAGACCAGAGAAGTTCTGTGGACAAGCGTGGCAGGATCTCTATAGCACCCTAATGATCTACTATAACGGGGGGGACTACAACTATCCTAGATCTGGTGTGACTTTCCAGCCATGCGGTGATGGAATACGACCAGTAATTTTCAAGATAGAGAAATTAGATGGATGAAAGAAAGTAGATCCACAAGTGGGTTTCGTTTTTAGATGTCACCCGATTCAGATAGCTGAGGGGCTCGATTGTCCTTGATATAGTCTCTAGCAGCCCAAAACCAAAGCGCAAAGATGACGACCGGGAGGAGGAATCCAAAAATCACAAAGGTTCCACAAACAACAATACCGACTCCAGTGACTAATGTTGGAGCCCATGATTTCTGCATCCATACTAACAGGCTTGTACAAAGAGAAGCAATTCCAAACACTATCATGAGCATTCCAATAATGAAATTGATAGGAGTTGGAATCATTATAGAAATCTCATAGAACCGATAACCAGAATAGATTAGAACTAATCCTGCAAGAGCTACTAAGATTGTAGCATTTCTGACTCCTGAAGACCTCTCAACTTCATTCAGAGAAGTTTCCTCCAATCTTCTTGTTCAGATTCTAGTTGATGCAGAATCTGATAGATTTAACGAAAGCAGTAGACCAATCTGATTTTCAATGAAGATTGGAAGAAGAGAAAGTGGAGCCCCAGGCGGGATGGACAACCAAGGGTGTCACTTCGCTTTCCGCATGAAAATTGGTGATAAAGATTTCTACAGGGTTCTAAGAAAATAGGAAGCGAAGAAGTGATAATTGCTTGTGCTCCTAGAATCTTTGGAGGATGGAGCGTTGTCTCACTTTGAGAATGCAGAACCAACGGGAGCCATTGCGATAAAGACCTATGGAGTATCAGGTACGACTCTCAAGAAGGAGATTGAAACTATCACAGGCATTAACCCAGGAAAGCAAGCCATGTATTCTGAAGAAACTGGTCGTGTTTCAGTAGCATCCGAGGTGTTTGGTGACGGATGTGGTGGTGGCGGTGATTGTTACGGATGTGATGGAGGAGCAGGTGGTGGAGGGGAAGGTGCAATCATCTGTCTAATCATTATTCTGGCACTAATGATAGCCCTGACCGTTGTCTGGGCGGTTGTAATGATCGCATTTTCTATCATGACTCTGGGTGGATTCTATAGAAAGCGGTATCGGACACTTGTTATAGTTGAGAAACAGAACAAGGAATTCATTGGAAAACTAGCAGTGATTTCAGCACAGGACCATGGAGTCATGCGATATTCTTTCGGACAAACAGAGTATGACGAGTGGGCAGAGGACACATTTCGGCTGTTCAACAGGCTGAAGTACATTAGACAGGCGAGCATCTTCTTTGGATTTTGGTGGGCGTTCATTGAGGTGGCATTCAAGCTGAATGAGTTGATTCGCGGAGTTGGAGGATACGACCTGTGGCCGTTGAGGTATGTCATGATTGTCATCTTTGTTCCGATGTTGTTGTATAGTCCTATCTTGGAGTTACAATTCAGGGGAGCCTTCAATACTGGAGAAGAGATGGTCATGAGACTGGTCAACCAAGAACCATCATACTCTCCAAATCAGCCTATGATGTTCTCAACAACTCCGTATGAGATTGGGAAGATAGCACCACCCAAGGAGAAGAAAGGCTGACTACTTGAAGAGATCATGGAGATGGATTTGGTATTCCCCAAGCTTTCCTCCATAGTTGCCTGCGCTCATCTTAGTGATGCCCGGATGTTTGCAGACTTCCTCAATGGCTACTTTCGTGGCTTCAGCAACAGCGGCCTCGGTCAGACCGTTGATGACGATCTCTTGAACGAACTCACTTCCCTCAGGTACGTAGGTGTCTGGAACAAGAGCTCTCAAGGTAGGACAGAACTTCTCGTTTGTGGATGCAAACAAGACCTTGTATTTGGAAGAGGGTTTGGACCCTGAACCAACCAGTCCTCCTGGAAAGGGGGTGTAGGCACCTTTTACCTTCTCGATTGCTTTCACTGCAGCCATTCCACTGGTCATACCACTCTCTACGTCTTCACAGCAGTAGATGATGTTACCTCCAGCCACACCCTTCACTCGACCGAACATGTTCTGCATCACGCAGGTCCCACTCATCCTTGGAATAAACCAGAGGACTCTTCCGTCTATAGGGCCTTTCTTGGTCTGAAAACCATCGCCAAACATGGCTACCTTCTTGCCAATCTCATAGAGGTCCTTGGCTTTTGGTGTGTCATCGAATGCAGATGCTGTGGGGCTAGTCAAGACACACTGTCCAAGTCGTGCCAATAGCTGGGGCTCCAACTTCTTCTTAGATCCCACGGCAAATATCACACGAACCCCAGGTCGTCCATCAGGGGTTTCTTCGGGAGGCACGATGGAATCAATTCCAGCCTCCGCTGGTGCCATGATCACTGATGTTCCGAAGCCAGTGGCTTCTAGAGCTGTAATTCGTGCCCATTCCTCACTGTAAGCAGTGATTATCGTTCGATTCATGTGCATACTGAATGCTTCGGCAAATGTGTCTTCTATTGGAACTCCATTTATCTCCATAACAACACACCACAGGTGAAAAATCGAAGTCCTGCGCGCCTTTTCTTTCTTACGACAGCCGTTCGAGAACTGCAAAAGGATTTATGACGGGGATTATGTCCCAGAAAATGTGGAGGATGGACTCATGACAGTGACGGTGTCACTAAGAGAAACACCTGAATTACCATTGGAAGCAGATTCTATTACTCCTACTCATTTTGCTGGTAAAACGGTCAAGGAGATTAGAGAGTTGCCCATTCAACAGGGCAATCAGATACTTCAACTCAAGGACTTCTTTGACATTAGTGGAGAGAGCGGTCCAACACCTGATGAAACCGAGATTCTTGTTAAAGGCGATCTCAAGAAGGTGAAGATGATTGGCAAAGGGATGAACGGAGGAATAATGACTGTCGAAGGAGATACCGGATTGTATCTTGGAGCCGAGATGGTTGCTGGGAGAATCCATGTGAAAGGTTCTGTTGGTGATTGGGCTGCAGCAGAGATGGAGGGAGGTAACATCCAGATTGAGGGTGATGCTGGCGACTATCTCTGTTCAGGTTACCGAGGTAGTACAGATGGTATGATAGGTGGACGCGTCTATGTAGCTGGTAACGTAGGGCGCGAGATGGCCTCGCATATGCGAAAAGGTTTCATTGCTGTCAAAGGAAACGTTGGTCCACAGTCCGCTATTCGGATGATGGGCGGAACGGTGATTGTTGTTGGTGATATGGCTGAACGAGTCGGAGTTCAGGCCACAAAAGGTATGATCTTCTGTCTAGGGAAGATAGAGTCATTGTTCCCAACATACAAGTTCAGTGGCAGTTCTGAACGTGAATTCATCAACTACTACCTTAGATACCTGAATGAACGCAGACCGGACTTTCTCACGGAGAATGTCGACATTTCAGAGAAATGGGTCAAATACATGGGAGACTTTGCAGAGGCAAGTCCGGGCGAGGAAATCTTCGTTCGTGCTTCTAAGAACCAGCACTTGAAATGAGGTGGAATACTTGAGAATCAGTGTAAATGAAGGCGCATTTGAGATTACTAAGGAGATTATGGACAAAAAGGAAGACCTAGACTGTACAGTGAGCGAGCTGAAGAATGGGACTACGGTCATTGATACAGGTATCGAGGTCAAGGGAACTGAAGAACTCGGTAGACTAGTGAGTGAGATATGTCTTGGAGGCTATGGTGTTGTAAGGCACACCAAGATGCACATCGGAGATATGGATTTGGATGCTGTCGTTGTGAGCTCAGACCACCCCAAGATAGCATGCATGGGATCACAATACGCAGGCTGGGTAATCAACGAGGAAGGATACTTCGCGATGGGGTCTGGGCCAGCAAGGGCATTAGCAAGGGTCGAGAAGAAGCTGTACAAACATCTTGACTATGCAGATGATGCCAAGGTTGGGGTGATTCTGCTTGAAACAAGAGAGGCGCCCCCAGAAAATGTTGCTCAATATATCGCTGACAAATGTGGAATTGCTACCTCCGATCTCTACTGTCTTCTGGCTCCCACAGCTTGTCTTGTAGGCTCGATACAGGTTTCAGCCAGAGTCGTCGAGGTGGGTATGCATAAACTGCATGAGATAGAATTCGATCTTGATAGAGTCAGGTCAGGATATGGTGTAGCTCCTGTTGCACCAGTAGCAAAGAAAGATGCCAGAGCTATGGGCGTCACAAACGACTGTATCCTGTACGGAGGTCGAACCTTCTACTTTGTGAGAGATGGCGAGAAGGACCTAGAGGAGGTCATCAAGAAAGTGCCATCATCTTCGTCGGAGCAATATGGTGAACCATTCTATGATCTGTTCAAGAGTGTAGGGAATGACTTCTACAAAGTAGACCCACTACTGTTCAGTCCTGCGGAGATAACATTCAATCACATCGAGAGCGGAAAGGCATTCCATGCTGGAAAGCTCAATGCAGATGTTCTCAAGAAATCGATCGAGTCTGCGATTAAGAAGTAGAGGTCCTATGTGACGTCCATCTCTTGGACCTCTTCCCTCTCTTTTTTAGTTGCAGGGACTAACTCCTCGGCTTTAGGTATGGGATTCTTGAATGCAGACCATATCATCAAGACAGAGAACACGGAGATTATTGCGCTGATTAGAAATGGTAGTGTGAATCCTGAGAGTGGAATCAACCAGCCATAGAACAACATCAATGGCATGGACATGAGCATCACAAGTGTTGGTTGTAGAGAGTACATCGAGTTACGAATCCTGTTCGGGATTACATCTATCATTACTCGTTGCGTGAGGATGCCCGCTATGGCCCCAAACATGTTCAGAGCGACAAATACTGTGAACAGGAGTGCGACCGGGATGACTGTTTGAACAGGTATCTCGATCAGTGGAAGGTTCGTGAAGGGTATCACTATTGTCAGGAACTCAACTGTGGAGGGATCAGTTCCAGCTGGAATTCCTGGGAAGAAGTGCACGATTGCTGCTAGTGCCAGATAGAATACGACACCCATGAACT
>WOR8_10009766_pt1 | contig 12871 bp, 13 predicted proteins | sample DeeMarSeWOR38_10_FD_19890 | JGI IMG/M metagenome (IMG submission 19890) | reverse complement strand
ACGATGGTGCAGCCTTCTTCCTGTGACTCGTGGATTTCCTCGATGTCCGCCGGCATGTCGGCGATGCGGCGACGGTAGAGGATGGTGACATCGGCGCCCAGCCGTCGCGATACGCGTGCTGCATCCATCGCGACATTACCGCCGCCGATCACGGCGACCTTGCGTCCGATGCCGGGATCACGCCCGCTGGCGACATCGGCGAGTATCTGCAAGCCCGAAAGTACGCGCAGATGGTCCTCACCCTGGATGCGCATGCTGGACGGAACCGACAGGCCGGTGGACAGGAACACGGCATCGTAATCCTGCAGCAGTAGCTCGAAACTGATGTCCTTGCCGACCCGTGTGTTGTAATTCATCTCGACACCCAGCGAGACGATGTATTCGATGTCCTTGTCGAGCTCGTCATCGGGCAGGCGGTAGCTCGGTACGCCATAGCGCAGCATGCCGCCGGCTGCTTTCTCTGCCTCGAAAACAGTCACTGCATGACCTTTCTTGCGCAAATAATAGGCCGCACTGAGGCCGCCGGGACCGGCGCCGATGATCGCGACCTTTTTACCGCTGTTGCCGACCTGGTCATTCAGTATGCGTTTATAGTCCTTTGCATCGACCTGGTCGACGATGAAGCGCTTCAGCCAGCGGATGGCGACCGGCTCGCCGAGGATACCGACCGGGCACACCGATTCGCAGCGGCGGGTGCAGATACGGCCGCAGGTTGCCGGGAACGGGTTGGTGCGGTACATCAGCCGCAGGCCTTTTTCGTAGTCACCGTCGCGGATGCTGTGGATGTAATCGGGTACATCCATGTGCGCCGGGCAGGTGGCGACACAGATGCCGCATTCGACGCAGCGGTCGGCTTCTTTCTTTGCCTGTTCGATGCTGTAGCCTTTGGCCACTTCTTCAAATGACTGCACGCTTTCATCCGGTGGCAGCATGTCCATCTCGATGCGTTTGGGCGGGTACAGGTGATAGCCTTCCGCGCGGCGGTAGCCGTGTTCGTTGTTTTGCCAGGGCTTGTCTTCAACGCCGGCAGTGAAATGGAACTCGGTCGGGTCTTCGGTGAACCAGGCGTATTCATTGCTCATGCGCAGCGAGGCCGCGGTACAGATATCCACGCACAGCCCGCACCAGCAGCAGCGGCCGTAGTCAAACCGCGGACGCAGGCCGCTGTCACCCGGGCGGCCTTCGAATTCTTCGACCGGCACCATGTCGATGGCGTGGTTCTGGCAGATGGTGTGACAGCTGCCGCAGCCGACGCAGGTTTCGGCAATGTTGATATGGAAGCCCCGGTACGCCGGGGCGCCGGGCCGGTCGATGGTCGGGCGAATCGAGGTGAAGGGCTTCTCGAATGCGCGCTGCCAGACGAAAAAGGGCGATAACAGGTCTTTAAGGTTCATAGCTATATCACCGAAAGCATAAAAACTTTCTCTCGCAAAGGCGCAAAGACCGCCAAGAAAAACGTAAGGGTGGTATGTTGTCGCTTCATAATCCTGGCAGTACTAGTCATATTTTTCACATTCGAAAACTCTTTGCATTCTTGGCGCCTTTGCGAGAAATAATATCTGTATCCTCTGTGGTAAATCATTCGTCACTAGCGTTCAATCTCGGGTGGATAGGTATGCAGCGATACCATCAGGCCGGCGATGTCGGCGATGTTGGTGCCGACCGCGAGGCGTTCCATCACCGCAATCGCATGCGTGTAGCTTGGACCGCGAACATGGACGCGACGGATATACTCGGAGCCATCGGAAACTATGTAGTAGCCGTATTCACCACGGGTGCACTCGGCCTTGACGTAGGTTTCACCGGCCGGGACTTTCCAGTGCAGCACGTTGGGCATGTCGGCCTGGAACGGGCCGTCGGTCGGTGCCCTGTCGAGACACTGGCGGATCAGGCTGATGCTCTGGCGGGTTTCCTGTAGCCGGCAGTAGGCGCGGCTGTAGGCATCGGAATCGTTGTCGGTGACGACATCGAAATCGAGCTGGTCATAGGCCAGGTAGGGCTCGTCCTTGCGCAGGTCGCGGGCGAAGCCGCAGGCGCGTGCATTGGGGCCGACGATACCATAGGGGTCGACCATGTCCGGGGTGATGATGCCTAAACCCTTCGAGCGCGTCTTGAACACGGTATTGTTGAACATTACACGCTCGATCTGGACGAGCAGCTTTTCAGTGCTATCCATGATTTCACGGGCGCGTTGCTCGAAACCATCCGGCAGGCCGGCACGCACGCCGCCGGGCACGATATACATGTGATAGATGCGTGCGCCGGTCATTTCCTCGAACAGGTCGAGCACGTAGTCGCGATGGGCCAGGGTCCAGTTGGGTACGGTGTACTGGCCGAAAGCGCCACTGAGGCCGCCGATCCACATCAGGAAGCTGGCCAGGCGCATCAGTTCCAGGTTCAGGGTACGCAGCCATACCGCGCGTTCCGGCACCTCGATACCGCTGAGTTCTTCAATGGCCTGTGCATACAGGTATTCGTTGAAGGTCGGTTCGGGTACCGCGATGCGGCACACCACGGTGAAGTTCTGTATATAAGTGCGCCGTTCCATCAGTTTTTCGAAAGCGCGGTGCAGGTAGCCGACGTGGGTCTTGCACTCGACGATTTCATCACCGCACAGCGTCAGTTCCAGTGACATGTTGCCAGTGATGCCGGGGTGCTGCGGTCCCTGCCAAAGCTTGACGTATTTACCCGATGACAGGTCGAGCGGTTCGGGCTGGGCAAAGTCCAGTGAAGCGGAATGGCCGGTTGAATGCTTCATTGTTCATCGCCTCCGCGGTTCGGGTACAGCTTGACCTTCATGTGTTCGCGTGGTTCTTCACTGGAACGGCCCTCGCGGTGGCCGAAGCGCTCCTCGCTGAACTTTTTGGTGTCGAACTCACGACGCATCGGTGGAATCTGGTCCCAGCCTTCGAGCACGAAATCCTCGTCCAGGCGCGGGCTGCCGGGAAAGCGAATGCCATAGGCCTCGCGCAGTTCGCGCTGGTAGGTCCAGGCCTGGGCCCACAGATGGTGGATGGATACCATGTCTTCGCCATCGCGGCCGATATCAACGTGGATGCTCAGTGTGTCTTTGTTGTCGTAGTTGTGCAGCATGTAAACGATGGTGAAGATGCCGTCCTCGATGTAATCGATCACGGTCATGAAATTGAGGTGTGTGTATCCCTCGCGATCGCGCAATTCGCGGATCAAGGTCTCGGTCTTGTCGCTGGCCACTTTCAGCGACGTCAGGCCCGGCTTGAGCTCGTTGATGTCGGTAACACCGAATTCGCGTTGCAGTCTTTCTAGCATTGTACTCATAACTTATATCGTTAATCGCTACCAGTTGTAATCGGGCATGTCCCAGTTCTTGATTACTTTCTTCTGGTTGGCCTTGTACCAGTCGAAGTTCTCGATGTAACGGTTGGCACCGTCGCAGCGGCCTTGCTTGATCTTCTTCTGCAGTTCCACGATGCCTGCGACCAGCACCTCGGGGCGCGGCATGCAGCCGGTGATGTAAAGGTCGACCGGAATATACAGGTCGAACTGGTTGATGGTGTTGTAGCTGTCGAAATACATGCCGCCGTTGACCGGGCAGATGCCGAGCGCAATGACGAATTTCGGTCCCTGCATCTGCTCGTAACTGCGGATGATGCGCTTCAGGGTTTTGACCGAGGCATAGCCACCGATCACGAACACCGATGACTGCCGTGGTGTCGGCCGTCCGGCAACGCCGAAGCGGTTTGCATCGAAGCGTGCGGTCATCAGCGGGCGCAGTTCGATAGCGCCGCAGCCGGTACCGAAGGCGAGTATCCACAATGAATTCGCGCGCGCCCAGTTGGCGAAATCTTCCACCGCCGTCAGCCCGGCATTTTCCAGGGTGTCTTCTGTACTCAGACTTTTAATCATCTCGGGTCCTCTCAGGAAGTCAGCATCATCTGTGCGTATACAATTGACATTATCCCGATAAGGGTCGGGATTTTAAAGAAGAATCGGATGGCCTGGTCGACGCGGAAGCGCGGGAAGGCGACACCGATAACGATGGCCACCATGTAAATCAACCAGGTCTTGATCATCAGTTCGATCAATCCGGTCGCGCCGCCGAAAAACAGGTTCATGAACAGCACCAGCTTGGTGGCGCCGAACAGGGCGCGGTTGAGCGACATGAATGACAGGTAAGCGCTGTGGAACTCGGTCGGTGGTCCGATCGGGATTTCCTGCGGCGCGAGGAAGATGTCGAACGGCGAGTAGCCGGTCATGCCGAGAAAAGCCAGCATCGCAGCCAGCGTGGCGACCCAGTTGGTGAACACGGTCCAGTTCTCCCAGCCGCCCTGTTGCGCGGCGACGATCTCGGTGATTGACAGTGTGTCGTACTGGATCACGATCGATATCACCGCCAGCGCAAACGGCACTTCATAGGCGGTCATCTGCGACAGGCCGCGGGCGATGCCGATCGCGCTGTACGGGTGACCGCTTTCACCGGCGCCCAGCGCCATGCCGAGCTGGCCGAAAAACATGAAGTAAATCACCAGGAACAGGTCGCCCGCCATGCTGAAGTTGGAAAACGTCTCGCTGCCGTAGATCACCGGAATGAAAGCCAGCGTACCGATGCCGCCGGCGATGCGGAACACCGGGCCGAGGTAGAACATGTAGCCGTGGCTGATCGCGGTGCGCTTGAAAAAGTTCTTCAGGATATTGAGTACGGGCTGCCAGTAGGGGATGCCGATGCGGCCCTGCACCTTGGCGATGATACGCTCGATGAACGCGGTCATGAACAGACCGTAAGCGGTGACGATCAGCAGCGTCAGTGTGAAATTGCCGATCTTGCCGATCCATTCTGCGATCACGATCCGAGCCCTCCATTAAACAGCACCATGGCAACGAAATACATCAGGATGAACAGCGCGTAGGTCTGGCCGTTACCGTTGTAGAACACGCGCAGTGATGAAGCCAGCGTGTGGCTCCATTCGACCGCGGCGTTCCAGAATGCGGTCGCGCGCGGCCTGACCACGAAACCGATCGCGCGGTCGTAGTGTGCGAAGAAGTTATACGCAAAATGCGTATCTTCCGGGCGGTGAGGGCGCTCGGCGGCATAAACGATATTGAACTGTTCGACTTTCTGGATATTCATCGTCAGCGAGACCAGCAGCAGGATGATCAACGGCACCATCCAGACACCGCCGACCACGGCCATGATCATCGGTGCGTTCCAGTAGCCGTACTGCGTCTGCAGCGCGAAACCTTCCCACACCAGTGTATTTGAGATCCATGGGTCTATCGCTGCCGACAGTGGATCGAGCAGCAGCCTGGGGTAGGCCGAGATCACCATGATGGCGGCGATCATTATGAACTGCGGCGCCAGCAGTATGGCCGGGGCTTCGCGCAGCTTCGCATGTTCGAGCTTGCGCTGGCCGAGGAACACCGTCTGCAACAGGCGGAACATGTAGAGGAAGGCCACCGCGCTGGAGAAGAACGCGAATGCCGCAATGAAGTACCAGCCTTTATCCATCAGCGCATTGAACAGCATCCACTTGCCGCCGAAGCCGGTCAGCGGTGGTACGCCGGACATGGCGATGATGGCGATCATGGTAAAGACAAAGGTGAACGGCATGTTCTTGATCAGGCCGCCCATCTTGTACATCATTCGCTCGTTGGTGCGCAGCACGATGCCCGCGATGCTGAGAAACAGGATGCCCTTGAACAGGAAATGGTTGACCGTCATGTACAGCGCCGACACCCAGCCGAGGTGGCTCATCAGCGCGATACCGGTGACGATATAGCCGAGCTGCCCCATGCTGGAATAGGCCACCAGGCGCTTGATGTCTTCCTGGAACACGGCCATCAATGCGCCAAACGTGGCGGTGAGGATGCCGATCCAGCCCAGCACGTAGGCCGGATCAAGGCCGATATCCGATTGTACACCGAGGTTTGCCGCGATCAGGACCAGGCCGAAGATGCCGGCCTTGCTGACCACCGCTGACAGCATCGCTGAAAAGTCGTCGTCGGCCTCGGCATAGGCGCCGGGCAGCCAGATATGCACGCCGAAACCACCCATCTTGATGACGAAGCCGATGGCGAGCAGGCTGAAGATAAGCCCGATCGAATCACCGCTGTTGCCAAGCTCAGACAGCAGCAGGCTGCCGCTCGCAGCATAGGCAAGCGCGAAACCGGCCAGGATAAAGTAAGCCGAACCGAGCGAGAACAGCAGGTAATTGAGCGCAGGCTTAACGCCATCGCGCCCCAGCGTCACCAGCAGGTAGGAACTCAGCGTCATCAGTTCCCAGCCGAAGAAAAACTCGAGCGAGGTTTTCGCGCGTAACAGGGCGGCCAGTGACAGCAGCAGCACGGCCAGCAGCGGGTAGAATCCCCTGCGATCATCATTACGGTACATCGCGGCGATGCTGACCAGCAGGCCGCCGCCGACCAGCAGATAACTGAACAGCCGGTTGATGCCTTCGAGATCATTCGTCAGCCAGTAACCACCGGCGCCAACGACGAGCAGCATCGCCAGGGCCTTGAGGCGTCCGTGGATGCCATCGATCAGCCACAGCACAAAGCCTGCAAGCAGCGGCAGGAACATGCCGGGTGTTTCGATATTCATTTCAACGGCCATGCCATAGCCGGTAACGAACAGCAGCAGTGTTGCAATGGCCGCCGGTAGTTGTTGCGTTAAACTCACAACGGTTTGTGGCGGCACTTCATCTGTACTGCTTTCGCTCATGCTGTTGTTATCTGTGCCACGTGCATGACTGAACCAGCGGAACAAATAGGCGGCTTCCAGCAGTGAGCCAGTCAGAACCACAGCTATCCACAGGTACTGCCCACCCTCTGCCAGGATCATGACCAGTTGCCATTTTGCCCAGAAGCCGGGGAACGGTGGCAGGCCGATCAGCGCAGCCATCATGGTGCCGAGCAACAGCAACAGGCCCGGACGTTGCGCGATCGCGCACCAGTCTTTGATCTGCGAACGGTCGATCACGCCGGCGAGCCAGAACAGACCGGCCTTGGCCAGCAGGTGATTGATGAACAGGCCACCGACAACCAGGACCAGTTGTGATGAGGCATCCAGCTGCAGCAGCAGTGCCAGCGCCAGCGTCAGCAGACCCATCTGGCCGATGGACGAATAACCGAGCAGACGTCTGGCATTGTCCTGTTTCAGGCCGATGATGTTTGAAACCAGGAAGGTGGCGCCGCCAATAAATGCAATACTTGTCAGGTAGCTGTGCATCAACGGCAGTACTTTATAGATCGCGAAAAACACGCCGGCAGATACACCGACCGATATGAGTGACGCGATACCACTGTGAGTGGTTTCATACACGTCCAGTCCCCAGCCGTTTGCAGGGTAGGGCTTGAGTTCGATCATCAGGCTGGTGAGCACGAACAGTGTTGCAATAAAACCGACAGGCCCCTGGATCAGATCTGCGTGCACAATAATGTCATCGATGTTCAGCGTGCCGGTCTGGTAGTAGATAAAGATGGTGCCGAGCAGGAAGAACGTCGTTGCAACCGAGGTTGCGATGATGTACTTGAAACCCGCGGCGAGTACCGGGCCGGTTCGTTCCATGCCGATCAGCGCATAGGTCGCAATCGAAGTGATCTCGATGAAGATAAACAGGTTGAACAGGTCGCGTGTCATGATCACGCCGTTGATACCCATCACCATGATCAGGTACAGCAGCAGGGCCGAGGCGTGCTGTCTAAGCGATGGCAGGCAATGCCATGCCCCCAGCAGTGCTGCGGTGTTGACCGCGAGTAATCGATGGACGGGGCGCCATTCACGATGGCGAGCAGATTCAGGCCGGCAATGGTGACCATGCCGGCGAGCGCGGCGAAAAACACCAGTACCGCCGAGCCGCGGTGTGCACGATCGAACAACGGTATCAGGAATCCCGCGCCGAGCGCGAGCACATAAATGCCCAGCGGGTGCAGCAGAATGTCGGAGAAAAAGCTGCTCACCATTTCGACTCCGTGCACTCGTCTATCATCAGGGTCTTGCGTGCTTTATAAATGCGTACGGCATAGGACAGCATCACCGCGGTGACGCCGAGACCGATCACGATCGCGGTCAGCACCAGTGCCGAAGGCACCGGGTCGACGACGCGGTTTACCGCATCGGCCATGGGCACCGCATCATTGATAATCGGTGCAGTGCCGCCGGTAACGTAGCCGATGGAAACCATGACCATGTGGACTCCGGTATCGGTCAGTGAGAAACCAACGATCATGCGGATCATGTTGCGCTGCGTGAGCATGCCCCACAGCCCGATCAGCACCAGGCCGAGACCGCTGCAAAGTACAATCAGGGAAATCGGGATGTCTGCGAGAATACTCATAACGGCCCGGTGTCCTCTTTGCGGAAGCGGTCGAGTACCGCGCTGAGTTCAAAGCCGACCTTGAGGCCGACGAAGACATAGATCAGCGGGATGGCGCCGGCGCTGAACAGGGAACCATAGCTGCCAAGGCCCATGATGCGGTTGTCGAGAAAACCGCCGGCCATGATCACGCCAAGCACGCCGACAATCACATAGCTGAAGCCGGACAAGGACTCGATAATGGCGATCATCAGGCGGCTGATGTGCGATTCGGGCAGGGCCAGCAGCAGGAACATGGTGCCGGATGCGATGATGGCGCCGCCCTGGAAACCGCCGCCGGGGGACAGGTGGCCATTGAGGAACACGTAGATGCCGAACAGGATCACCATCGGCAGCAGCAGTTCGGTCGCGGTCTCGACGATCTCGCTGGCCGGTTTGTGTTTGCCCGCGGTTTCTTCCGCGCGGTCGCCCTGTTCCAGGTCCTCGTCATCATCCTTGCGGCGGGTGCGGCGCAGCATCAGGCCAACGCCTGCGGCGGATATGAACAGCACGGTGACTTCGCCCAGGGTGTCGAGGCCGCGGTAGGTCACGACCACGGCAGTCACCAGGTTGGGTGCGCCGAGTTCCTCGGGGCCTCTATCAACATAGTAATGACCAAGCCTGGACAACTCGGTGTTTTCGCTATAGTTGGTCGCGAGCTTGAAAAAGATCATCGCCATCAGGGCCAGAATCAAAAAGATAAAGATGCGCTTGATCATTCAGCCTGCTCCTTTGCCGCTTCATCTTCGTCAGATTCGAGCGCGTCAACCACGGTGGTTTCGGTTTCGCGGGTACCGATGGTATGGGCGGCGCGTGCCAGCGCGTGCGATGACACAGGGTTGGTCAGCATGACGAAGAAAATCAGGATGATGAGCTTGAGCGTCCACGGCGGGTGCAGGAAGGCGATACCGATCAGCACCATGATGGTGCCAAGCGTGGTGGCCTTGGTACCGGTCTGGATACGGTTATAGGTATCCGGCATTCGCAATACACCGAGACCGGCCGAGAACAGGAACAGCGAACCGATGATCAGGGACAGATTGCCGGCGACTACGCACACTAAATCAAGCATGCCGCTCATTCCCCGCCCTGTGTTTTGCGAATCGCATAGAGAAATATCATCGTGGTCAATCCCGATCCGATCGAGGCCTCGGTCATTGCCACGTCCGGTGCAGCCAGCACGACGTAGACCACGGATGCAAACAGGCTGGCGAGACCCGCGCTGATGACCGCGCTGAGCATGTTGTCGAGCGTGACCGCGAGCAGTCCGCTTATCAGGATACCGGCACAGAGCAGGATGGTCAGCAGTGTAATGACAGGTATCGACATCTGCGATCAGATTCCTTTTTCCAAATAGCGGGCAACAGCCAGTACGCCGAGAAAACTGAGCAGGCCATAGACCAGGGCGACGTCCAGGTAGATATAGCGCTCCGCCTGGTGTGCAAGCAGCGCTATCAGCGCGATCGTCACGATCGTCAGCAGGTCGATGGCGACGACACGGTCGACGGTGTCGGGGCCGATCACCAGTCGCACGATACCGAACACGATACTGAAGAAAATCAGCAGCGCGGAAATAATAATGGTGATTTCAGACACGCCGGACTCAACCATAAACCACCTTCAGGTATTTCTCGAAGCGGGCGGAGATCTCTTCAGTCGCCCCGACCGGGTCGGTTGCGCTGACATTGATCCAGTGGATAAACAATGAGTCATCTTTTATATCCACCACCAGTGTGCCAGGGGTCAGGGTGATGGAATTGGCCAGCGCCAGCCGGCCGATGGGTGATTTCAATTCAGTCTTGATCTCGACGATACCCGGCTGGATCTCGATACGCGGCGAGAACACCAGGCGCATGACATTGAGATTGGCTTTGGCCAGCTCGATCAGGAATACGCCGAGGTACAGCAGGTAGTAGAAGATCACTTTAGGTGACCAGCGGATCACACTGTAGACCCTTGCAAACGAAGCGAATGCCAGCGCGATTGCGGCCGATATCACCAGGCCTGCTATCAGTGAGTCAAGCGCCAGCGTGCCATTGGCGATCACCCAGATCAGCATCAGCGTCAACCAGAGGTTGAGGAACTGTAATGGAATGTTTCTCTTGTTTTGCATCGGACGCGAGTCTACTCTCATGGCGGGTTAAATGAAATATTCCGGGGCGCTTTAGCTGGCTCAGCAGTAAATATTCAGGACTTTGTTGACCCGCATCAAAAAATTAGTTGTTCAGCGCCAGGGCTGTGAAGTTTTATAGTTTATGAATTGTTGTTGTCCAGCATGCACCATGATTAATCCTGATGTTCCAATAAAGTGCACACAGTCATCTAAATACCATTAAAAAGTGCTTATTTGTTACAGATACAAGACCTGTGCCAGTTTTTTCTGAGCAGTTAAAAAATTCAGCATAGTTTAAAGCGTGCCGCCTGTTTTCGCACGGTAGCTGTCATATCTTTGTAACATCTGCAGTAAGACATCCTGTAATATTCTGCAGGGAAATTGCAATTGCGATAAGAGCCGTCTATTACTTGAGGAAGCTCTGATTAATTCAGAGTTTCCGCAACACGTGGATGTATTGCCATTGTCACTGGCTGATAAGCCATTGAAAATGAAGAACAGGATAAAACCGTATTTTATCCTGTTCGTGTTTTGATCATTCATGGATGAATTATTCAGAGCTTCCTTAATAACGGTTTCGTATTTATCGAAATCAGATTCTATGACAATGGCAGTGCCCGCACGGGTCATGTTGCCTGCGTTACAAACTACAGCTGAGAGCCTGGAAATATGGAAAAAGCAGATATTGGTTTGATTGGACTGGCGGTAATGGGGCAGAACCTGGTTCTGAACATGGCCGACCATGGTTATCGCGTCGCAGTGTACAACCGCACCACCAGCAAGGTGGATGAATTTATCGATGGCCCGGCGAAGGATAAAAACATCATCGGTACGCACAGCCTGGAACAACTGGTGGCGTCACTGCAGAAGCCGCGCAAGGTCATGCTGATGGTCAAGGCGGGCGACGTCGTTGACAGCTTCATTGAACTGCTGCTGCGACTGCTCGAGCCGGGCGACGTCATTATCGACGGCGGTAATTCCTATTACCCCGACAGTACGCGACGCACTGCCTATCTTGCAGAAAACGGTTTGCACTTTATCGGTACCGGTATTTCCGGCGGGGAGGAGGGTGCGCGCCATGGACCATCGATCATGCCCGGGGGTGACGCTGAAGCCTGGCCTCTGGTAAAGGACATCTTTCAGTCAATCGCCGCAAAAGTGGATGGCGAACCGTGCTGCCAGTGGGTCGGACCGGACGGTGCCGGCCATTTCGTCAAAATGGTGCACAACGGCATCGAGTATGGCGACATGCAACTGATCTGCGAAGCCTATGCGCTGATGGAAAATGCGCTGGGTATGGATTACGACCGTATGAGCGACGTATTCAAACAATGGAACAGCGGCGTACTCGATTCCTACCTGATCGAAATCACCGCTGACATCCTCGCAATGAAGGATGAAGATGGCGAGCCGCTGGTGAAAAAGATACTCGACACCGCGGGCCAGAAGGGAACCGGGAAGTGGACCGGCATCAATGCGCTCGACCTGGGAGTGCCGTTGACCCTGATCGGCGAAGCCGTATTTGCACGGGTTCTGTCATCATTGAAGGATGAGCGAGTGCGCGCATCTGCCATCCTCGGGCCGCGACCGGCCAATACTGTTGCAGGCAGCGAAGATGACAACATCAGGGCGCTGCACGATGCCCTTTATGCTTCGAAAATCATCTCCTATGCACAGGGGTTCATGCTGATGCGCGAGGCGGCAAAAGAGCAGGGCTGGGAACTCAACTATGGTGAAATCGCACTGATGTGGCGAGGTGGCTGCATTATCCGCAGCACCTTCCTCGGTAACATCAAGGCCGCGTATGATTCCAGCCCGCAACTGGAAAACCTGGCAGTGGATGCATTCTTTACCCAAGCACTCAAAACCGCAGAAAGCGGCTGGCGCAAAGCAGCGATGCTGGCTGTCAGCAACGGCATCCCGGCACCTGCGTTTGTCTCTGCCCTGTCATACTTCGATGGCTACCGCAGTGAGCGCCTGCCGGCTAACCTGCTGCAGGCGCAACGGGATTATTTCGGTGCGCACACCTATGAACGTGTTGATAAACCACGTGGCGAGTTCTTTCATACCGACTGGACCGGCCACGGTGGCAAGGTTGCGTCCACCACCTATGAAGTTTAATGTTTATCGATAATGACTGGATAAGTGATGAGTTTGTAACAGAAGAGGTCGTTTAGCGGTTCATTTTGAATTGTTATCGTCTAATGCCAGGCAGGGTGTTATGCAGAGACAAAAGGTACTGATTTCAGCAGCTGCAATTATTCTGCTGCCGGTCCTGGTGATCACTGCCGGTCTTGTTTACATCAGCACGGCCGACCTGAGTAAACATCGGGATTTTGTTGCACAGACAGTCACTCAGCTGGTGGGGCGGCGCTTAAGCCTCGACGGCGAGCTTGACCTGAACCTTTCCATGACCCCGTCTATTGTT
>WOR8_10009304_pt1 | contig 12878 bp, 13 predicted proteins | sample DeeMarSeWOR38_10_FD_19890 | JGI IMG/M metagenome (IMG submission 19890) | reverse complement strand
TGATCCTTCTACGGAGGTCCTCAAGCTCGGCCTCCGCGTTCTCGTTGAGCTGGGTGAGCCTGTCTTTCCTCCACTGGATGCGGGCGTCCATGAAGCCCTCGAAGTTCCGGTGGTCTGTGAACTGTGGTACCGAAGGGTCATCTATTTCTCTCTGGAAGAGGCTGCCGAAGTCAGGAGGCTGAGCTCGGCGTGGTTCTCAACGATGAACTTGAGGTAGCTGCCTTCGAGGCGGCGGAGGTTCAGCTGCTCGCAGTCTTCCATGTCTGTGTATGAGTCGCCGCCGCGGTTTATTTATTGGGTTGGCTCGAGGTTCCGGGTCGGTATCCAGCCTTCCCTTTCTCGGTCTCTGCAGAGGGTCCAGTATTTTACCTCGGTGACGTACTCGAAGGCTTCCCCCGGCTCTACAGTGAGTTCTCTGGTGTCGTAGTCCGTGGTTATGGTTCCTTCCTCACCGTCGATGCTGAGGTACTCCTCTGGTATCCACGACTCGACGCCGTTCTTGTCTTTGCACCAGTACCAGCCGGGCATCTCGGGGTCCTCGCGCCCCACCTCGACCCTGTCACCTTTCTTGAAGGTAACATTGTAGCTGAAGGACGCCTTGTGGGGCTTCACCACCCTGAGCCTCATGGTTTTTCGTCCTCCCTGGAGGATTTAAGATGTGTGAGTCGTAGTCTAACATCCATGTTACCTGTTATATGAGAAAGGTTTCTAGTAAACCATACTTTTATTTGTACTAAATGTTTATGTTGAATGTATGTATGGCTATGATTTGTTACTATATGCAATAATGGTTACTGTAATCGTAGTTCTTGTTTATCAATTTATCAAATTAATTAAAAAAGACCCTGATTTCTGGCTAGCCGCTAGAACAAACAAAGAGTACATGAAACATTGGGATCATCTAGAAAAGATGCAGCCTAAAACGAATAAACCTATTCTCGGTTTTGAGAAAAAAAAGTCTACATCAGGTAACAATTCTTAATTTAATGGTAGCCTTTGTTATACTTAGGGAAATTCAACCTATTTGTTACATGAAAGTAGGTGTTTCTCGCGGTAATCTAGCTCATTGAGTTGTGCACTTTTTCAACCAGTCTGGGAGCCTAGTCTCCATGACTCCCTCCTTGGTAATCAGGGTCGAGGCGGAGGGTCTCAGCTCTACGACGAAGCCGTCTAGGAAGTTTACCCAGCCGCGTGGCGGCGGTAACCCGAACCAGTGGAACATGAGCGCCGCGACCCACGTGTCGTGGCTGACCAGCAAGTGGAACGAGTCTTCCCCGATGTCCTCTAGCATGGCACGTGCTATCATCTGGGCGAACTCCAGGGATGGACGCACCATGTCTGACGGGTAGAATCCACTCAGCCAGTGGTTCAGGTAGGTCAACGCGCTCAGGTCGGTGTCCTCGACGACCTGGTGCCTGGGCTGCTCCTCGTAGAAGCCCGCGGGGTCTAGAATGGTGTTGATTGGTATCGGACCCGCTAGCGTGCATTCAGCCTGATTGCTCTCAAGCCCCGCCATCATGGCTAGGCACGTCTCCCGTGTCCTCTCGACGACGGTATGCCAGACCCTGTATCTTCTGCTGGTCGGCAGGCTGGCCCCAAACTCATATGCCGCCTTTAACCCCTCTTCCGTGCATCTGGGGTCGCCTCCCGGCGTCGCTCTCTCGCGCTCCGTGTGGCGGATGTGCATGATGGTCGGGTGCGCGCCGGACAGCTTCAGGGTGTGCTCCAGTATGCTCTGGGCGGGCCCACACCAGCTCTGTGTCCATAGAATACTGTACATCTTGCATCAGGCTACCTAGACTCTATTGGCTCACGGTGCTGATAACATTAAGGTTGGAAAAAAAATTGGGGGGCGCTACCAGGCGCCGCTGCGTTTGATGAACGCCTCTGTGTCCGGGTGTATCTTCTCGTAGTTCTCCTTGATGTACTCCCTCATCTGGTCCGAGAGGGCAACCGTCTTGTCGTAGCCCTGCTCCTCGATGAAGGCGTCTATCTCCTCCTTGGTCTTCCTCCGCGGATTCCAGTCATCCTCGTTGGCGACCCTGAACAGGAACCGTGTGTAGTTGGCCGCCGCCAACCGCAGGTACTGCGTCTCCACCTTGTCCAACGTGTCGTACTTGGTGTGGCCATAGCCTCTGCCTGTCCTCGTCCTCCGAGCCTCCGGGTCTCCGCCGCTGCCACAGGGAACCGAGTTGAGGAAGAAGGGCCAGTGGTCACTGTAGGGGCTCACCATCTCGTCTGTGGGGAGGTACGCCTTCATCTCCTCGGCCCACTTCGCAGCTAGGGGCTCCAGCTCGGGAAAGTCGTGGAAGGTAATCCCCTTGTTGCCCTTGCTGCCGCCCGAGTCCAGGTTGAGCATGAATCTGCACTCGTCGAGCTCAGCCTCGTGGTCGCGGGCGTAGGCCCTGCTACCGTAGAGCCCTATCTCCTCGGCGCCGAAGCACATGCACCGGACTCGTCGCCTTAGCCTGTCCTTGACCATCACCAGGTTGCGGGCGATCTCCATCACGGTTACAGTTCCGCTGGCTGGGTCAACGGCGCCCTGGCTGATGTCGTGGCCGTCGTAGTGGCTGCCTACGACGACGTACTCGTCGTCCACGGGCTTCTCGGGCACAACGTCGGCGACCACGTTGTAGGTCACGGTGGGGTGGTTCTTGTCGGTGGTCTTGAGCCTGACGATCACCTCGTTTTCGCGCTTAAGGAGGCGGCTCAGGAAGCTTCCGTCCTCGTAGGATATGCCTACCGCCGGTATCACGGGGCTTATTCCTCCCGTGGGGGGGCCGTAGGCGGGGTAGTGGTTCATGAATATCCAGCCCTTGGCCCCTGCCATGACGCTGCGCATATACTTCTCGCTCCTGTGTAGGAACCGTTTCATGCCCAGAGGGTTGGCGCTGGTGACCATCACCACGTTGCCTTCTATCTCGTCCTTCCGCTTCTCGTAGTCGTCGATGGCTCCGTCTCCGAGGAATACGAGCTTCCCCTCGACGGTGTCCCCGATACTGTGGGGTAGGCTGATGACATCGAAGCTCTTCTTTATTGGCTTCACAACCTCCAGCTTCGCGGGGCCGCGGGTCCACCCGGCTATGGTATACTCCTCGTAGTGCACGTTCTCGCAGCCATACTTCTTGAACTTCTCAACCATATAGTCCACGCTGTCCTTGTCGCCCGGAGTGCCGGGGAACCTGCTGCCGTGAACATCACAGAGAACCTCTAGGTTGTCCATGGGCTCCGAGCTCGTGTAGACCTCGGCCATGATCTTCTTGTCGACATCCAGATATGGATTAGCCAAAAGTTTCACCGAGGAAAAGACGGCTGCACGGGATATAAGACTATCAATACTTCTTCGGCGGGTCAGTCTCCCCTGCTCTTCAGGACCTGGGGCTCGAAGAGGAGCACGACCGAGGGCTCCGGGCTCTCGGGACGGTGCTCAACGCCCTTCGGTACGACGCAGAGCTGGCCCTCCCCAAGAACCAAATCAGGCTGGGCCCTCAACCTTATAGTGATCCTGCCCTTGACGACGTAGAAGAGCTCATCCTCCTCGGCGTGCCTGTGCCAGTGGTACTCGCCGTGGAACAGCGCCAGTCTTATGACTTGGTCGTTTACATGAGCCACATCAACGGGCGACCATGGCTCGGTGATCTCCGCGGCTTTCTCACCGACGTCGGCTACAGGAATCATGGAGAATAAACGGTCGCACATCCTAAAAAGACGACGATGAATGAGTTCACTTTCAAATCGACATAAATTTATATCGGTGATCAGCGTCTTCAGCGTCCACATGACAAGCGGTGCCAAGACTTGGGTTACATCGATAAGCTACGTGACAGCCTATCCCTTCGCGGGAACGTACCGGGGCTAGTGGCGAGTGGGTTTATCGAGGGCACCGCGTGGCAGATGCATGAACTGGTCTGGCAGCCGTACGTAATCAGCCTAGGCGGCAGCATGGCCACCATAGGCGGCATGCGGAGCCTCTGGACACTCGTAACCAACGGCCTCCAGTTCGTCACCGGGGAGCTATGTGACAGCTGGGGCCGCAAAACAGTGATCACCGGCTACTACCTAGCAAGCATAGCAGGGCTTCTCATCAGCGTCTACGCCAGGAACTGTAGGTGGCTCATACCAGTCATATTGCTCTACTCCATCGCCGATAGCCTCGGAGAGACCAGCTTCTACCCCATATTCGCCGAGTCCGTCGACGCCAAGAGAATCGGGTTATCCATCAGTCTCCTGAGCCTCACATGGTTCCTCCCAGGCCTCTACGGCAAGCTATTCGCCGGCTACATAGGGGACAATATTGGGCTGGTCAACGTACTCAGGCTCGTCCTCGCAGGGGAGGTGGCGGCGACCCTGGTCTTCCTCTTCGGAGTCGATGAGACCCTGAAAGAGAGGAGGCCCATGGACTGGGCCGCCGTCAGAAGAAACATCGTCGGTATCATAAAACCAAGAGGCGATCTGCGTGACGTCTATCTCCTCTCAATACTCGACAGGTTCAGCTGGGCCATCAACCGTGGCATCTTCGTCGCCATGTTGTACGAGTCCTTCGGCCTGAGCCTGCTCCAGATCGGTGTCCTCATGACCGTCGCCACTGCCACCACCTCTCTCGCACTGATCCCAGTCGGCAACCTCGTTGACCGCCACGGGTCGCCGGTCTTCCTAAGGGCTTCTGTGCTCCTAGCCATAACTAGCTTTGCAGGCTATGCCCTGTTCAGATCGTTCCCGGTGCTAGTGGTACTCCAGGTTTTAAGGGGCCTAGCCATGGGGCTGTGGGACCCATCCTATAACAGCTTCCTGGCCAAGGCCGTTCCGGAGGGGGAGAGGGGCAGCCTCTACGGCAGCATAAACGGCCTGAGAGGGATCATCGTGTTCCCGGCTCCCATCATCGGCGCATACATCTTCGAGGGTTTCGGGCTTCGAGGCACCTTCGCGGCGAGCATCGCGGTGAGTTCCATCGCCCTAGTAATAGCCTTAAGGCTGAGAAACAGGTGAAGGTTGGTGTCGACGTGGGCCCGTTGGAGAGGCTGAGGAGATCAGCTTTACTCAAAGGAAAGGTGCCTCACTTCACTCTCAACAGGCTTGTGGACGCCGTCGGGTGGGCATTGATATCCCCGTTCTGGTTAAAGTACATCCAGCTGCAGGGGGCGCCTCTGTCGGTGATCGGTGGAGTCGAGGCCCTCTATAACCTGTTACTCCTGCTGCAGGTCGTAGGCGGACAGCTGTCAGACTCGATCGGGCGTAAGAAGATGATGGTAACGGCTTACGTTCTCAGCTTGGCTGGCATATTGTTCGTGCTGGCCGCGAGGAGCTGGGTGTGGCTCCTTGTTCCGGTAGTCCTCTGGGGGCTGGCGGACTCCCTCCTCGACCCTGTGACCGGCGTTTACTTCGCGGAGATAGCGGGGGGCGACGGGGAGGGCACCGCGTTCAGCCTGCTTAGCTTCACGTGGTTCCTGCCAGGGCTGTTCGCGCCCACGTTGGCCGCGCTCATCTTAGAGCGGTACGAGTTCACGGCCTTGGCCTGGATATTGCTCGCCACCGAGTCAGTGGCCTTCATTATACTCCTCCTATGGATACCTGAGACCCTCAAGAGCACCAAACCGGTGAACTTCAAAACTATGGTGAAGACCGTTGTCGACACCATAAGGCCGAGGGCCGGACTATCCTACTTCTACGCCCTGGCCCTACTGGACGCCTTCACATACGGACTCTACGCGCCTTTCCTAGTGATAATATTCACGGACTACATGGGATATACTGGGCTGCAGTCTGGGTTCCTGCTCAACGTGGTGACATTCATGATCACTTTACTGCTGCTCCCCATGGGCCGCCTCATCGACGTGTTCAGCAGCAGGACCATGATCACCCTCTACACCGTCACATACGTGGCCAGCGCAGCTATCTACCTCCTGACAGGCAGCTTCGGCCTCCTCGTGGTCGCCCAGTTCCTGAGAGGCGTTGCCCTCAGCATATGGAACCCCGTCTACGGGGCCTACCTCTACGCCTCGGTGGAGCCCGGGCAGCGGGGCACGTACTTCGGTAACCTAAACGCCCTGCGGAGCCTCGTCATGCTTCCCGCACCCCTAATTAGAACCTACATGTTGGCCTCGTACGGACACAAAGCCGTGTTCACCGCCGTCCTCTTGGGGACGGTCGTAATGACGATGATAAGTCTTAGACTGGAGCCAGCGAAGAAAGAGGTGGAGGTGGCTAGATGACTTCCTCCATGCTCCCGGAGAGCCGTTCGAGGTAGACGAGGGTCTCCGGCAGGAGCTCGTCCTTCTTGGCTTTGAGGTACTCCTTGAGCCTCACGCCCAGGCGTACCGTCTCGTGTATCCCGGCGTCCTCGATTATTTTGTCTATCTCCTCCTTGCTCCTATGATTCACTGGCCAATCGTCTGAGTTGCAGAGGCGCACTGCCGCCAAGGCGGCGTTGGCTACGCACTCGCGCATGGCGCGGAGGTTCGCCTTGTCCACGGTGTCGAACTTGGTGTGCCCGAAGCCCCTGCCGGCCCTCATGCGCGCCTCTTCGGGGTCCCCCATGGTGGCGGTGGGCACCCCTCCTAGGAGGAATGGCCAGTGGTCGCTGTAAGGGCCGACGCGGCTATAGAGAGGCAGATCCATTCCAATGTCGGCTATGATCTCCTTGAAGAACGTGTCCAACCCTGGCCAGCCGTGGACGCAGAAACCCTGACGGCCGGCGCGGCCCGCGGCGTCGAAGTTGAGCATAAACCTTATCTTCGGCATCAATTCGGGATGGTCCCCGACGTAGGCCCTGCTGCCGTGGAGCCCTATCTCTTCTGCGCCGAAGAGTATGAACCTCATGTTCCGCTTGAGGCTGCCCCGCTCCTTCGCCAGGATGCGGGCGATCTCCATGACCACGGCAGCGCCCGTGGCGTCGTCAAGGGCTCCCACAGCTATGTCGTGGCCCTCGTAGTGGGCCCCGTAGACCACCCACTCGTCAGTGCCTCCTGAGCCGGGGAGGTCTGCCACGACGTTCCATGTGTCCACTTCAAGGTTCCTGCACCTGGTCTCCAAACTTAGCTTTACGTGTCCATTTCTCTCGAGTAGGCCTATCGCCGGCACTATGGGGCTGATGCCGCCAGTGGGAGGCCCGTACGCGGGGTAGTGGTTCATGAATATCCAGCCGGCGGCTCCCGCCATGACGCTCCTCTGGTACTTCTCGCTGCGGTGGAGGTATCGGGTCATGCCCTCCGGGTTGCCGCTGTTCACCATGACGATCTTGCCCATGATCTCGTCATGCTTCTCCTCGTAGATTCCGAGGGGCCCGGCGCCTAGGTAGATGAGTTCAGCCTCGACGGCGCCCTCGCAGCTCATGGGCAGCGCGATGCATTCGATCTTCTTCCGTTTGGGCTCAAGCATCTCCAGGTTGCTGCCGCCGCGTATCCAGCCCGGGAGGGTGAACTTCTCCAGGTGCACGTCCTCTAGGCCGTACTCCGTCAGCTTCTCCGCCATGTACTCGCAGCTCTCTAGGTCCTTCCCGCTGCCCGGCCACCTGCTGCCGTACTCGTCGCAGAGCGTCGTGACAGTCTCCATGGTCTCGGTGCTGCTGTAAGCCTCCCCCAGTATCCTTTTATCGAGTTCAAGGTAGGGTCTAGACATAACTATCGTCTATATCTGGATGCGGAACAATAGAAATGGTTTGGGTTAGCCCGTCGGCGAGAACAGGTTGATCGCCACGTACAGGATGTACGGCACCAGCGCTATGATGAAGGCCTTTCTCCTGCCTATCGTGTAGTTCTCCGCTACCGCGTACGTGATGTAGACGAGGGCCGCCAACCCGAACACCGTGAACAGGTTGGTGCCTATGACGGCCTTGAGGACGCCGTTCTCTATATCCCTGTTGGCCACGAAGTAGCCTGCCAGCTGGCTGGACGACGATATGAACGAGTCCGCTAGCCTCAGCACGTAGTTCAACGTGTGGGGCGTCGCTGCGAAGCCGTGCATGGCGAAGAACCTCTTCATGTTGCCGCTGCCCCCCGTGAGCGTCGCGACGCCGTGCATGAGCAGCGTGGAAACCACGAAACCTACAAGGATGCTAACAGCGACCCCTATGCCCGCGAAAAGCCCCATGCTGCCGCCCAGCTGGGAGGCGTCTACGCCGGCCTGGCCGAGCTGAGGCATCAGCACCTCCAACGGTATCTTGGACATGTAAGTGGACGCCGACGCGGCGGCGAGCACCACCATCAAGATCACCATCAGGAGCCCCCTCGTGAGGTCTCTCTCAGATATGTACTGGAAGGTCTCTTGGGGTCTCCTTAGCACCCCGGCGACCAGTTCAAAGAATCCCTTTCTCTCTTCACTCATGTCTCAAAGCCTCCACTGGGTTGAGGTTGGACGCCCTCCACGCCGGGTAGAGCCCCGACAGTATGGACGTAACCACGGCGAACCCCACCACGAACAACCCTAGGCTCATGGACGGCCTCACCGTCAAATCGATAAAGTTGCCTATAACTGACCCCAGAAAGAACCCGAAGGCGGCTCCAATGGCCCCGCCTAAGACGCCGGTGACCATGGCCTCGCTGAGGAATATAAACAGCACGTCCCCGCTTTTGGCGCCCACCGCCTTCATGGTACCTATCTCCCTGGTCCTCTCCATGACTGAAACCGTCATGGTATTTATAATCCCGACGCCCGCCACCAGCAGCGATATTCCTGCTATGCCGCCGAGCACCGACTGTATGCTGCCCAACACCGAGCCCACCGTCTCCATCGCCGACTCCGAGGAAACCACCGTCACCCTGTCCCCGAGCCTATCCTCTATCCCCTCGATGGCGGCGTCCACCTCCTCGAGGGTCGCAGCCTTGGCCAACACGAAGTCGAACTCGCCTGCCACCTCATAGAACTGCTGGGCAGTCTGCAGCGGCATCGATATGCTGTTGTCGAGGTTGAACCCGAAGCTGCTGCCCTGCCCCTCCAGGATGCCTATGACTCGTAGGGTGAGCTCCTTCTCGACGTCGTTCACTGTGGACTTAATCTTGATCCTGTCCCCCAGGTCGATGATCCTCTCGTCCGCGTCTACGGGCTTCGCCACGTTGGCGCCTATGACCACTACAGCCATGTCGCCGCGGATAAAGTTCCTACCCTCCTCTATCACGGTGTTCTTGTTGATCTCGGCGTACTCCTCGGTGACGCCGTAGACGTCCGTGTAGAAGCTCCTTCCCTTGACGGTGAAGCTGCAGTACTTGTTGGCGATGATGGGCGTCGCCGCCTCCACCTTGGAGGTCCTCTCGATGATGTCCAGCTCCCTCCAGTCGAGGGTGTCAGCCACTATCCCCTGTCCCTGATGGACCTCGCCGGGGATGACTATTATGTTGGTGGGCCCGAAAACCTCGAGCTGCCCGGTGACGCTGTCGGTGAGCCCCTGGGTGACAGAGACGAGCCCCGTAACCGCCGTGCACCCAATCAGTATACCCACCAAGTTGAGCGCGAAACGAAACTTACGCTCCCTCACCCCCTGCGTGGACATAAGGATGATGTCGAGGGGGTTCAAGCGCTCACTCTCACGGGCCCAGCCCTAAGACCCTGCGTATCCATACCCAGAACCCGGAGGGCCCCGCGTCTTGGCCTGGCTGATTGGCGTCGCCGCCGACGCTCATCGTGAACCCTAGCTGCTCCTCGTGCTCCCTGTTCAGGTGGTCCCTGTAGTCGATGTTGAGGGTCAGCTCGTGGTCGCCCTCCTCCGCGTCTTCAGCCACCTTGTAGTTGATATCGAATGGGATGGGGCTGTCAGGGTCGACTGCGCCGATATACTCCGTGCTTCCGGCCACCCGCCTGAATACGTCGTCCTCGACTAGGCTTATGCTCACGAAGTCCACGCTCTCCGTCCCGATGAGGAGGAGGTCTGCCTCAAGCTCCTTGCTCTCGCCTCGTCTCACCGTCTCGGTGGGGGTGTCTATGAGTTCGAACTCTATGAGCCCCTCAACCATGACCGTAAGCGTCTCGGTGAGGCTTCCCGCGACGCCCCTGGAGTTCGTGTATGTTATGGTCGCCGTCACGGGGTACTGTCCGGCGGCGATGCCGCCCGACGCAAGTAGCCGGTAGGTCACGACGGCCGTGCCGCCGGCTTCCAAGTCGCCGAGGCTGCTCGTGGTGGGGCTAAGCGGCGACATCGACGTGACCGTCCCGAAGCTTAGTTTGCTGAGCAGCTCGTAGGCGTCCGCGCCGCTGCACTGGACCTCCAGCTGCACGTCAAATGCGTCTCCCGGTCTCACGTTCTCCTGAACCACCTCCATGCGTTTCAGCGTGATGACTGTGGTCTTCGCTGCGGCCGCCGAGTCGACGTTCACAGGGAGGCTGAAGGACTGGTAGAACCTGCTGTCTTCGGCGTCCCTGTAAGACGCTGTGGCCGTCAACGTGTAGACGGCCAGGGGGGTGCCCTCGAGTATGCTCAGAACTGGCTCCACGGCGACCGAGTCTCCGACCCCCAACTCGTCGAGGCTTGTACTAAGCCCGTCGACGACCGATATGTAGCCTGACGTTGAACTCAGCGTGAACTCCACGTCGTAGAGCGTCTCGTCCCAGTTGTTGGTGAACATGTAGGTTAGCTGGTTCTCTGCCCCAGACTTTGCTCTCACGCTCCCCTGCTCCGTGGAGTACTTCACCTTGGGGACGTAGCCCTCGTCGACGACGAGCCCGATGGGCACCGTGACCGTGGAGTCCTGGGCGGCGCCGAACCTTCTGTATATAACGGTAAGGCTCAGGCTATAGGCGCCGAGTCCCACGTCCTGTCCCACGTATATGGTCGGTTCGTAGGTCTTCGTCTTCCCCTTTTCGATGGTGTTGAAGACCATGTGGGCCCCACTTAGGATGGATATCCCCGGCTGCGTAGAGGTCAGGAAGCAATCAGCGTCGAACAGGTTGTAGTCCCCCGTGTTCCTGAGGTTGATCTTTACGATATTTTCCTGGCCCGCGGTCAGGTAGATGTTTTCGGTGGACACCTGCAGTATAGCAGAGTCTGCGGCTAAACCCGTTGGAAACTGGATGGCTATTAGCATAGCCAGAGTCAATACGAATATTTTCTTTCTGTTCATCGCATGATCAGATCCTTGAAGCTTTTATCGCTCACTATGACGCCGTCATGTAGCTGGATTAGGCGGTCCGTGTTCTGGCCCACCATGGCGTCGTGGGTGATTAGTATGAAGGTCTTGCCCTCCTCCTTGTTGAGCGTCCTGAGCAGATGCATTATTTCGTCCCCCGTGGTCGAGTCCAGGTTGCCGGTTAGCTCGTCGGCGAGGATGAGGTTCGGCTCGTTGGCTAGGGCCCTGGCGATGGCGACTCGCTGCTGCTCGCCTCCGCTGAGCTGGCTCGGCTTGTGGTCGGCCCTATCACCCAGTCCCACCAACTCCAGGAGGCGTTGCGCCCTCTTATGCCGTTCACTCCTCGAGATGCCTGCGATGGCCATGGGCAGCTCCACGTTGCCTTGGGCGTCCATCCGGGGGATGAGGTTGAAGAACTGGAAGATGAACCCGATCTCCCTATTCCTGAGCTCCGCCACCTGGTTATCGTTGAGCCCTGAGAGGTCGACGCCGTTTATGTAGACCTTGCCCGCGGTGGGCCTGTCGAGGGCCCCTATCATGTTGAGGAGGGTGCTCTTGCCGCTGCCGCTCGGGCCCATGATGGCCGTGAACTCGCCGGGCTCCACGGTGAAGCAGATACCCTTGAGGACCTCCAGTGGCCTCCCGCCCTGTATATATGTCTTTACGAGGTCAACGGTCTCGATCAGGTGGGTCACTGTGTCTCCTCCAGAAGTTTCTCGACGAGTTTCAGTCTATGTTCCGTCATATTCCGTATCTTATTAAGGAAGCTCTTCTTCACGTCGGCGTCCAGGTTGCTGTAAAACTGGGTGAGCATCCTATGGGTCATGTCTTCGTCTTTGTCTACGACGAGGCTCATTATTCTGAGGGCGCCCTGCTTCATCTCCTTGGACATCCATTTGAAGAGTACGGTGAGGTAGTTGACGGTGAACCCGAGGGAGTCCGCGAAGTGCGTCTCTAACTCGGGGAAGAGTCTTTTTCCCTTTTCCGTTATGCTGTAGTACTCGGTTCCGTCCCTCTCCTCGGTCTCCACGAAGCCCTTCTTCGCGAGGCTCTTAAGCGCCGGGTAGACGGTGCCCGTCTTGGGCTCCCACACGCCGTCGAACTCATACTTCAGGGTCTTGAGCATCTCGTAGCCGTACTTGGGGCCTCCGTCGAGCTGTATCATGAGCAGCACTTGGAGTGGGCTCACGGGCATCCTGACCGGGGTCTTACTACTTACACTCAGCGACATTGAGTTGACATCTACCTAGTAGACTTCTTCTATCTTGGAAGCGGTTCTCCTTTTTAAAGGTGTCCCCGACTAGGTTTTAAACGGTTTTTCAAGTTTAATACAGAATTTGATCAGAATCTCTTGATGGGCATACGCGTTAAGAGTTTTGCGTGCCCTCTGCGCGGCGCGTCTCCTCACCCGACACGAATATAAATGGATGCGACACCCTCGATGATGAAGACCAGATGGGCGTCCTCATCTTCACTGACAACCCGAACACCGGCGAGACCCAGCTGGTCCGCCGAGAGTTGGTGGATAGGGGCATAGAAACCGACTACAAGGCGCCTTGGGACATATCTCTGCCTGATTACTATCCCGAATATGACCTGGTGTACGTTCCCAGCAACATGCTTCACAGGGGCACCACCTTCGAGTTGCTGCACAGGCTCCTGATTCTAAGGAGGCTCGACGAGGACGCCGTCGTGATAAACCCCGTGGAGAGCATGCTCCACTACTCGAAGGAGCACCTCTCTCTGCAGCTCGGCGGGCTGGGGCTACCACACCCCGAGACCATGATAACGGAGAACGTCGAGAAAGCGTATGGCTTCGCCGAGAAG